>ERZ1036435.176-NODE-176-length-52609-cov-12.470202_pt1 | contig 52609 bp, 34 predicted proteins | sample MGYA00514223_ERZ1036435 | MGnify/ENA primary metagenome ERZ1036435 (study PRJEB33795, sample SAMN09464927) | human gut metagenome | host: Homo sapiens | place: USA: Stanford, California | collected 2016-08 | study: EMG produced TPA metagenomics assembly of the... | reverse complement strand
TTTTATTTTTCCCTAGTTGATTCTTCTTTGCAAATAATTTAAAAAAAAAAAAAAAAGAAAAGAAATAAAAGTTAAGTTAAAGCGCCACAAAAACCCTATATTTAGCAGAAATAGTTTACGGATGTGAGGGTGGAGAATTAAATGCAGGTCACAGGCCACAGATAGCTATGCAGAAACTTATCAGCGGCTATATAGATAAAAAAAGAAGAAAAGAGTCGCTCACCCTTTTTTTTGTATTTTCCTTTTTTAGTGTTTTTGTGTCAAGATCTGGAAAAGCCACAAAATACGCAGTTAATCTTTGGATAAACACAGGTTGCTCAAAGACTAAACACAGATCTCCTCGTAGACAAACAGTGGCTAGCGAGTTAATGAAATTATTTGTTCGGCGGCTATTACTGAGGTGTAGGGGGGGCTCCGGCTCCGGATATTTCTTTCTCTTACCGTGGGTTGCTATAAATTCCTCCTTAATTTTGTCCGCGCTTTTATATCCGCCTCGTCTACTGCTTTGTCTGTGTATTTCTAGTTTTAGTTTTCCTATTGCAGAGAAATATCAGTGGAAGTGGAACTTGAAGTTGGGGCTAGGGTGGAGCCTTCTTTTCCAAACTTTAGTGAGGTCTTCCTGCGGTGAATTGTAAGAAGATTAATAGAAATCCAACTATCGATATGAGTTGGTATCGGCGGCTATAACTGAAAAAACCGGTCCGAGCTTTGTTAAGCACACACGAATATCTGCAGATTTTCTTTCTTTTAATCTATCAATTTAAATTTTCACACACTTCTGAAGGTGGGAATCTAGTACAGACCCTTTGTGTTCTCTAAAGATATTTGGCTCTTGAAGTTCCTTATTCAGTTGTATGAAGTGTTTTGATGATGGCTCCAATACGGACCGACCGCTATTTCTTTACTCTTTTTTCGTTTCGATCAGATTGGAAACTCCAGTAGTTCAAGAACGTTTATACAATTGTCGAGTCTTCGGCACGTGATATAGTTCTCTCTAAATGTATTGGCTCCTGCTTTTCAAAAGTTAATTCAGCGGTTTATCAACATCCAAAAAATTTAGGTGGTCAGTGGTTACCTTATATTGAAACCAAACTATTGAAGAATGCTTATGACACTTGAATCAATCGCGTTTGTATCCATGTGCTATACTCTCTACTCTAACTACCAGATCCCAGCAAGTAGACAAAAAGATTGTTTATGCCGGTTCCTTGCGCATCAAACATCAACATCATCATCATCATCATCGTATCACAAAATTCGTGATGACTTCGGGGGGAAGTGGGAGCAGGGGGGCATACCTTAAGGAAAGCCCGGGTAACCAAGATCAAATGAAAATAGAAAATAAGAAAAAGAAGAGTACTACTACTCATTCCGTACAAAACACCTTCGAAGTCGGAAAGGGAAAGAAGAAATAACTATCATGTGATCAAGATAGACACGATGTACGTATTTGGCCACGTGTCGGATTTGTATATAACCATTCACGTATTATTATTTCTATGGCAGCTGATTTCATCCAGCTGATATGAAGCAAGGAGGACGTCATTGACTATTTGGAAAAAGCCAAATCACGTGTTTTTGCTCAATGTTGTTTCTTAAGAAATACAGCAAGAGGTTAGATTGGATTTTCTATTAGTGCGCGTTTTTCTATACCGACCAGAATGTGTTCTTTTGAAAACACCGATGTCCACAAGAGAAATTGAGTGGGTGGATAAGGGAAAGATACAGCCCTGTAAGAAGGGCAGAAGCAAAAACTGTGGATCTATCCATTTTCCTCAAATAAAGCAGCACAAGCTCAGATTGTCCTGTAGGTGAACTGATGCCGGAGATTACTTTGCTGCTTCTCTACTGCCTGTAGATGAACAATATCATGTGAGTAAGAACCACTTATTGACTCAGATTGTACAGGGAAGAGGCATCAACAATAAGATCATGTGATTTTAGGCCTAGCTAGCACTCAATCTCGCTCTCCACGTGATTTTCTTGTTATGTTTTGTTTGTTTTTTTGGTTCCAATCCTTTTCTATACGGGCCATATTAGGCAGAATTCATGAGAGGTGAGCCCACTCCAATACAAGGATATGCTCCCACTCCCACGTCTGTAACATTGAAACATGAGGGGAAAGGTACGGTAAGTCCGCTGCCTTCTGAGTCAATGTGATCTCAGATACGTCCCAGACCAGAAGCAGACTCTTAATTGTGAAGTATCAGAATTCTTTTAAAAAAAAACGAACTCGCATTTTTGGTGGAACCAAAAGTTACGTGAGAAATGGCTTGATCCCTATCCCCTCGATGTGGAAGTCTTTGTTGTGAAGATGATTTGAATCACATTCGAGCCACACTTCAACAATATAGCCTGATGTTTGAGTAAAGTGGTAACCGGTCAATTCATTCATTTCACGATGACTATTATTTGTCATTACATTGGAGCTGTCGAGTGCTTAAAAAAAGGTGATCATAGATTCATATGCGTTATTCCATGTGTGTGTGTTCTCAGTGAATTATATGTGTAAGTAAAGTGATCAATATGTGTGGTAGAGTGTGATTGGGCCCGTATGTGATTGCATGCGTTAATGTAAAGGTGGAGGAACATAACAGAAATTATATTTGTGGATTGAATTTTCAGCTGTGTATGGAAGTACCATGATAGTATGGCTGTCAAATTCATCACAAAAAAAAAAATGATGGTCATTGGAATTTAGAAAGAAGATGACTTTTTTCCATTGATATATAAACCAACGGTTGTTAGAGAAAGTAGTATTCTGCCAAGTCAAGTCTCTTCTAGTAGCTGACCTTGTACTTACTTCAAAGTTTCTTAGCCTTTCAACTGAGCTAAAATAATAAGTCCTAAAATTAGATCAAACAGGCATTGTGAATTGGCCTTGAATTTTGTTTGATTATTAATAGCTCTTATTTTTTTTGCATTTTTTGTTATTCACCATGACTGCAGGAACTGCCGGTTTGGATACAGGTCGCCCATTGTACTATGTTGGTGCTCAGAAGGATAACACGCCAAGAGATGAAAGCCTAGTTTCTTACGTTTTCAAAGGGGAAACCGATTATATTAAACTATTGGCCTCTACAGATCCATTGTCCCGTGTAATTGATAACAATAAAGGAGGTGTAGTACTACTAGATCAAGTCACACTTTTGGAATCATTGCCTCACCTGTATTCTATAGGTAAGAAGGATTCTACATCTGACATTACAGAAGGTTCTGTTATCACAATAATTGTTGATCTTAACCTGGAGGATTATTCCATCATTCCAGCCGTCAGTGATCTACATTTACCCATTCATATTGGCTTAGAATCTATTAATTTAGAGCAAAATGGTATCCACTTCATCAATTTCAACAGGATCAACGGCACTCAAACAGCAAATAACATCTTCACATCAGGAGCTGCTTCACCAAAAAATCTAATTATTAACTTGTCTCAATATTACAATGAACTTGTGAAGTCCGTTCCAGAGGATGTTGCTATTTTCAATATAACAGAATACAAGAAAAATTTACTACCAGAAATATTGGCAAATGTTCCAAGTAGCATCACCAGGATTAATCTACTCCAAGGTTCTTCAACTGCTTCTGAAAATCAAGAATATGCAGATGGCTTTGAGCCATTCTTATTAGACTTCTTTGCTGATTTTGAAGTTTTGGTGCAAAACAATATCCAACAGTTGTTGCTAACTAAGATTGGTAATAAGGTTGATGACTTCAATTCTGTTTCAGCAAAGATAATTTCCAACCTAGAATCTGCTAAACCAGTCAAGAATCTATTTGTAGGTGAGGTGGTCGATATTAGCAAGGATGTGACGGAAGACTATTCCAACTCAATTAAAAATATTTTGAAATTAGAAGATGCCTATATTAAGGTTTTAAAGCAACTACTTGGTAATAACCTCTCAATAATTAACGAATACAGTAACTCTACTATTAATACCCTAAGTCCTGAGTTCGGTTATGGGCGCTATCTACAAGAGAAGGAGATTCAAAACAAGCTAGTTGAATTAGCAAGAAAGTCATTGGATCCTCAATTATTTCATTCACAGGAATCAGATGAGTTTGTGAAGAAATTGTCCAAGTGGGTGAGCTTTAAGTCTTCGTCGTTAGATCAAAATTTACTTGAAGAAGCCAATAAAATTGGTTCAGACATCTTTGAATATTTAAAGACTGATGCACACTCACAAACAGCTATCAAGCTTCTAGAAGTTGCAGAAAACGACGAAAAATACTTCCAATTCAAATCATCTTGGCTAATTGGTTCAGATGCTTGGTCTTATGATTTGGGTAATTCTGGTGTACACCAAGTTCTAACCTCCTCAGATAATATTAACATGTTAATCATTGATTCTGAGCCATATGAACAAAGGAAAGCGTCTACTCAAAGGAAAAAAGATGTTGGTTTATATGCCATGAATTTTCATAATGTTTATGTTGCATCTGTTGCCGTCTACTCTTCTTACACACAACTTTTAACGGCATTCATTGAAGCCAATAAATTTAACGGGCCTTCTATTGTTTTGGCTTACTTGCCTTACAAATCTGAAAAAGATACACCTTTGGATGTATTGAAGGAAACTAAAAGCGGTGTTGAGTCCGGTTACTGGCCACTGTATAGATATGATCCTTCAAAAGAAGAAGCTGATGAACAATCTGCATTCCAGCTGGATTCATCTGTTATAAGAAAGCAATTAGAGGCCTTCTTGGAAAGAGAAAATAAACTTACACTATTGACCAAGAGAAATCCAGCTCTCGCTAGAACATTAGCTCAGTCAGCATCAGATGTTGTTACCCAGAAGCAAAATAAGAGGGCTGAGGCTGCTCTTGAAAGCTTACTAAACGGTTTGTCAGGGCCTCCTCTTCACATCTACTTTGCCTCTGATGGTGGTAACGCCTCTAATCTTGCTAAGAGATTGCATGGTCGTGCATCTGCCAGAGGTTTAAAATCCACTGTGCTATCCATGGATGATTTAATACTGGATGAGTTACCAGGTGAGGAAAATGTCGTGTTCATTACTTCGACTGGTGGTCAAGGTGAATTTCCACAAGATGGTAAGTCCTTCTGGGATGCATTGAAGGGTTCCACTGATTTGGATCTCTCTAACTTGAATGTCTCTGTCTTTGGTCTTGGTGATTCTCAATATTGGCCAAGAAAGGAAGATAAGAAATATTATAACAAGCCTGCACAGGATCTGTACAAAAGACTGGAATTTTTGGGCGCAAAAATTCTTGCCCCGCTAGGATTAGGTGATGATCAAGGTGATGATGGTTATCAAACTGGATATTCTGAATGGGAACCGAAATTATGGGAAGCTCTTGGTGTGGCTAATGTTGAGGTAGAGGATGAGCCAAAGCCAATAACAAACGAAGACATCAAGTTGAATTCTGACTTCTTGAGAGGTACTATTGCTTCAGATCTAAAGGATGAATCTACTGGTACAGTTCAATATTCTAATGAGCAACTGATGAAGTTCCACGGTATTTATACACAAGATGATCGTGATATTAGAGAGGTACGTAAAAGTGAGGGGTTGGAGCCTTACTACTATTTCATGGCCAGAGCTAGACTTCCTGGTGGTAAATGTACCCCACACCAGTGGTTAGGATTGGACAAGTTGTCTGAAGACAGTGGTAATGGGACACTAAAACTAACTACGAGAGCCACGTTCCAAATTCACGGTGTTTTAAAGAAAAACCTGAAGCATACACTGAGAGGTATGAATGCAGTTCTGATTGACACCTTGGCTGCCGCAGGTGATGTCAACAGAAATGTCATGGTAACTGCCCTTCCAGCTCAGGCAAAAATTCACAAGCAAATCTCTACTATGGCCGCTGAAATTTCCGAACACTTCTTGCCAAAGACAACTGCTTATCATGAGATTTGGTTGGACGGTCCAGAAGAGCAAGATTATGAAGATGATTGGAATGAAAGATTTAACAATAGAAAAGAAGGACCAAGAAAGAAGAAGACCTTGGTTAGTGGAAATGCTTTAGTTGATATTGAGCCAATATATGGACCAACTTACATGCCAAGAAAGTTCAAATTCAATTTAACAGTGCCTCCATACAATGACGTTGATGTCTTTTCTTCTGATATTGGTTTAATTGCTATTGTCGATAAAGAAAAGAACTCTATTGAAGGTTATAACATTTACGTTGGTGGTGGTATGGGTACAACTCATGGTAATAAGAAGACTTATCCTAGAGTAGCATCCTCATTTGGTTATGTCAAGAATGAAGATGTTTTACCAGCCCTCGAAGCTTTGCTGATTATCCAAAGAGACTATGGTAACAGGGAAGATCGTAAACAAGCCCGTGTCAAGTACACTGTTGATAGACTTGGTGTTCAAGGCTACAAAGAAAAGGCTGAAGAAATTTGGGGTAAGAAATTCGAACCGGAAAGATCTTATGAAATCACATCTAACATTGATTATTTTGGATGGGTTAAGGATGAAAATGGATTAAACCATTTTACTGCCTATATTGAAAATGGTAGGGTTATTGATACTCCTGATCTACCGCAAAAGACTGGTTTGCGAGTATTAGCGCAGTATATGGAAAAGAACAATACGGGTCATTTCAGGCTTACCGGTAACCAACATTTAGTTGTCTCAGACATCACTGATGAACATTTGGATGCTGTAAAGGAGATTTTGGCCAAATATACCTTAGACAATGCTGATTTCTCAGGTTTACGTCTATCTTCATCCGCTTGTGTCGGTTTACCAACATGTGGTCTAGCATTTGCTGAGTCAGAAAGATATTTACCAGACGTAATTACTCAATTGGAGGATACCTTAGAAGAATACGGTCTGCGTCACGATAGTATTATCATGCGTATGACTGGTTGTCCAAATGGTTGTTCTCGTCCTTGGTTAGCAGAGCTTGCACTTGTGGGTAAAGCCCCACATACGTATAACTTGTACCTAGGTGGTGGTTATTACGGTCAAAGAGTTAACAAGCTGTACAGGGCCAATTTGAATGATGAAGAAATTGTTGACGTGATCAAACCACTATTTAAGAGATATGCAGCTGAGAGAAATGAAGGCGAATATTTCGGAGATTTCGTCATCAGGGCAGGCATTGTTAAGCCTACTCTGGAAGGGCGTCTGTTCCACGAGGATATCTCTGAAGATGCTTTCTGAAACTAAAGGGCATCAATGTATCGTATAGATTATTTATTTATTGTGTACACTACTTTAATTTATGCAAAAGTTAGAAAATATACTTTTTTTAATGAATGATTATGTGATGTACAGGTCTAGATATAATGATAGAAAGGTATATTTAATTTTCATATCTGTTTGTTTAATGACGCTATTTTATCTTTGTAGTGATATCTAGTCCCTTGTGTTGAAGTTATAAATTTAGTAGTGAAGCAAAGTTTTGTGTGGAGTGATGTTCTCACCAAAGCAGAAATTCAATTACAAAACATAAAGTATAATATAATGTTCTTTATATTAGCAACAACTTGCAGTAGAGAAAAGACATAGAAATAAACTATGAGCTGTACAAAAGAAAATCCTTTTTGAATTAATGTTGTAGATGAAGTGTGGGAATTTGATAATTGTGGCCAATGGAGATATAGACGACAAAGATATAATAAATCTAGCATGCGATGAGGTGCTCGATACAGATGATGATCTCATACACAATGATGCTCTCGATTGGCGGAATATTATATTAAATCTCAGTTTCCGCTGTTATAGTGTAAATGATGAAGACTACCTATTAGCAGAGAAGTCTAATCTAGTTATTAGTCGTTATTTCTCTAGAGCATCTAGAGATAAAATACTGGAGATTACCAGTTTCCTGATAACAAAAATCCAACCTTTATTAATAAACAAAAAAAATGCTGTCATAGATAAGCAATCTAAAGGATTGAATCCAAAACTAGGTTTTTCCTTTGGAGATGATGAAGTCTACGAGATATGGAAGAAAAACGGTGGGATGCGAAGTATACCTCTTTGTCTAACCATCCTCAGTCACTTACCTATAGATAAGATATCAACAAATCTTTGGTGGATAAGTCCTTTTATTTTGAATTTGCTGGATGCTACATCTGATTTACAAAACCTTAGACTTCCTGGTGTGAAGTTGTTGCATGTTATGCTTGAGAAAGTATTTATAGATCAGTATAGCAACAAGTGGCTAAAGTTTAAGGACACAGGCCTGTTTCAGGAGTACGAAAGAATTCTAATCAATTTTTGTTTTTATTTACCCCCATCGTATGATTCACAAAATACGTTGTTAATTTGGAGGCAAGTTTTTCCAGCGATATATTCATTGTACAAAGCACAATATATTGAAGATGAATATCAACTACGGTTGCATATACTTAAATTTATTAGCGAAGTAATTTTACAAAATTGTTTGCCTAGATGTGGTTGCAAATATGATCAATTGACCTCCTTTTTAATACATTTTATGATAGAAATGATCCGTACACTTGGTGAGAAGAGCACTATCTACATCCAAAGAGTAATTTATGATATAGGGCAATATCTAATAAAAGATCCATTTTTCACAGCATTCGATAAACTTATATTTGAAACTATTGAATTAGTTGAAGCCATAATAGGGTATTGTAATACGACCCGAGTTCTTGAACATAGGTACGATATTCTTGGGATCATCTTATTAATCTATGGGAAATTGAAGAACGAAGAAAGTATGAGTGACAAAATTAGGAAACAATTGCAACATACCATCAAAATGTTAAAAGATAGAGGCTGTAACTTTTCATATGAGATAAAACATTTGAAGTCAGTAAAAGGTATAGATTACACAGAACTATTTGCAGTGTAAGATTTATGCCAATTTCGAATCAGCCATGTAATGGTATATGAATTGGTATTAATAATATTAACTTGGTACAAAGATATGGCAAAGGTAACATGGCCATCAAATTGTCCTAAACTTAATTTCCATAGATTAAATACTAATTACAGGACATATACATATACATATATATAAATTTCATAGATGCAATTTTTCATTTCCACATATTTTCTGAACTTCATTGAGAGTTTTGCAATCCTCTGACCACTCTTATATTAGTATCCAGAAATCTGTTGACGCAAGAGGCCAAACATTCTTCCTCCTGCGAGCTCAGATTTCCGTTATCGACTCTGGAGATACATTTCTTGAAACAAATATCTGTGAATTGGTTAATCGATGTCCTAACTTTCTGCTTAGAATTCTCAGCATCAAGATAAGCAGCAATCTCTTTCTTTGAAGCGTCCGTCAAATCGCCAAGCTCACCAGGATTTAAGTTAGACATACTCGGAAATTTCCTTAAGATTTGAGGATTGTTTGCACTCAACTATGAGAAATACGTTATACATGTACAAGTTCCTCAAGCTCCTATATATGACTACCTGTTGCTAATAGTCATTTTAAGTGTTGATCATCGAGGATTCCTTTCAAAATTTCATCAAACTAAGGGGAAACAGACAAAACCCGGCCAAACCAGAAAATTGAAGACGAGAACTTTTAAAAACGCGGTTTCTTCTAAGAAATGAATGGAATTATCGAATAAGCTTGTTGCTAGTTGGTGAGCCTAGCCTTTGAATCGCAAAACTTTTTTGCTATTGAAAGAATATTAAGGGCCAATATGACTAACAAAAGTGAGATTATTGATGAATATACTGCAGTACTTGAGCGCGAGATAGAGAACAAACGATATTTTCTGAAGGAGTCTCATGACGCGCTACGTGATCTCATCGAGTCTAAGGCAGAAAGACTGAATGGGGCAGGGTCAGTTCAAGGCAGACGGTCTGCAATTAATAAAGACGTGTGGCAGAAGTTCATGGAGAAGCCTATGTATTTACCGGAGAGACAAGACCCGATCGGGCTTAATCTGGTTTCTGCGCGCTTGCAAGAAAAGACAGAGTCTATGGGTCCCTGGCTTGAAGTAGAGAAAGAGATTGTGCATGTTGAGGAAACCTATTTGAATTCATTGAGACAGTTGAACGCTGCGATGCAAGACACTATAGCAGAGTTTCGAAAGAACCCTCCTAAACCACGAGAGGAATTGGTATCAAAAGACTATTCACTTTCGAGTTTGAAAACTCAACATGAAAGTTTACATAAAGAACTAAAAGAATTTGTAACCAGGTACCTAGAACCAAATGCACCAGAAAACACTTCTGCGGAAGAAATGCTTCAATTGCTCTCAACTTTAGTACAAGGCAAGACTCTAGACAAAGATCAATTCAAGAACTCTCAAAGCCTCTTTAGGCTGTTGATGAAGGGCATGTTGTTAGAAAATACAGACACTAACAGTTACAAGTTAATAGATCTTGTATCGTAGTACTTTTTCAAACACCCTAGGGGCTTTTGATTTAATAAATAAAGACCCCAGCGATATCGAGATATTCGAAATACCGGCATTGATTATGTGGATGTGGATGGTGGGCTATGGCCATGGAAAACCACATCATTTTATACAATGTGCATATTTTTATCTGCTCGTGAAGTCTTCCAGGCAGCGAGTTGGAAAAGACGTGAATCATGAAAAGGAATCACGATCTCCCATACATTTGTGATAGGATTTCTGAAGCTAAATGACTTGCATCATACTTATAACTGGTACGGTCAGGTTGTTAGCCTAATTGACTGCTTGATAGTTGAATCTTAGAATACTGTTTACCCACCTAATTCGTGCATATATCAAGGTATCAATACATTCTATGGACTATCACAGAAATAATTCAAAGGTACATCACAATAATGAATGAATCCAAAAGGCTGACACTAGAGGAGAGACTCAATTTAGCTGCACAGAAAAGAAGGAAACCCAAGAAAATAGTACCAGGCGGAAATGCGGAAGATTCAGGACTACATACCAATCCCAGCAGCAAAGAGTCCCTAGTTGAAGATCACGAAATTGAGCTGAATACATGGATCCCCGAAGATATCAGCTCAATAAGTCGAGATGACCTCATAAAAGCATTGGAACCTCATTTTATAGAGTATAAGACTAAACAGAAAAATGCGAGTACAACGACAACTGGTGACTCTAGTGTCTTCAAACTGATTAAAGGGAAAGATGAAGAGATTGCACAGCTTACAAAGAAATTAGAAGATAGGCGTAAGCAGGATACTGCGAATGAAAAATTGCTATCAAAGCTCACAGCAGATAATGAGAAACTAAATAAAAACAATGACAACTTGTCTAAGAAACTGAATGAGAGTAACCAAGAAATAAGTAACCTTCAACAAAAATACAGCCTATCAGAAAAAATGCTTGAGGAAAGTACTAAAAATTCACACGATGTACAAGTTTTGGAGTCAAGCAATAAACAATTGAGACAATCAATAATTGATCAGGAGAAGACCATTCAGGATCTTTATGCAAAGATTGAAAAGCTTGAGGATGAAATATTGAAAGGGAAAGATACATTTAAGATCGAAAAAGAGAATATTAATAAAGCAAATAGAGAAAATATTACGGCTTTGGAAAGTCAGATCGAACAACTCCGTATCGAATTGGAAAACTGTAACGTAATTACTAATGAAAATGAAGATAGCCAGTCAAAATATCAGCTTATCAAAGAACAATTCGAGTCAAGTAAAGCGAATTGGTCAAGCATTGAATCTGTATTAAATTCAAAAATATCAACTCTAGAAGATACCATTGAAAAGGAAAAAGACCATCGAGCTAACTTACTGACACAACTAGAAACGAAGACCCAACGCTTGTTAACTTTGGAGAAACAACAAGATCAAGAAAGCAGTGAAAACATCACCTTAAAAAAAACCTGTATCACGCTAGAATCTAAAGTAGCTACCTTGGAGCGGGACCTACAAAACTTAAAGGACGATTACAATTTATTGGAGAGTAAATATAATACTCAGAGAAGTCAATATAGGAAATCATCTGAATCTAGGTTAAATAACTCCTCAAGATCGATAAATGAAGAGGTGAGTGAATCTTGGAATGACTTTGGATCAGGATTGAATTCTCTTAAAATAACAGAGAGCAATGGAGCTCTAGACACTCTGATGGGACAGAGTAGTAACATTGGAGATTTGACAGCTTCAGATTTTACTAATAACCATGAATTAGATCCCATAGACAGGGATATCTCCATTGAAAAGAATTTGGATGCAATTGAGGAAACGTCGTTTCCTGAGGACGCTGATGAACTAGATCAACGCAATAGCAGAGGCGTATCGATGAGAAGACATAGCACCCGGAACTCTACCCAAATGCAAAGCAATGCACAGCTTGTTACAAAACTAGGGCATGAGATTGGCAGACTAGAAACGGAAATTCAATCTCACAGAGAAAAAATCGAGCGGTTACAGAAGGAAAAACAGCTAGCAAACGACGAGATTTTGAAGCTGATAGATAAGAATAATGGACTTTCTTCTATTAAATTAGAAAAGGAAGAGTTGGAAAAACAAGTTCGTGATTTACAAGAGAAGTTAGATACGTCTCTTCAAATACTTGGTGAAAAAACTGAAAGAGTAGAAGAACTACAAAATGACGTCCTTGATCTGAAAGATATGCTACATGAACAAGTTAAACAAATGGTTGATCTACAAGAGAGGTTACGATAGAATATTACATTTATGTAGCTGACTTTGCACATAAAAACTCGAGTCACTTAATAACAAATATTAGTTGGAGTCATTACTCTAAGATATTCTTATATCATTTAATAACAAATATGTCGGAACTTTGAAAGAAACAACTCAGTCATTGCCTTGTTGTTTAGCAAGTATGGTGTGTTCTTCAATGTCCTGCGCTTCCCATGGATAACATAACCATTTGTCTGGAACTGTTAATGCAGCCAAATATCTACCTGAGTCCATCATTTCTGCAGGAAGCTGCGCTCTTTTCTTCTTATCCTTGTTATGAAGGACAAATATAGAAAAGATTGTATCTTCATTCAATCTATTTAATCTTTTTTGTTGTTCCTCAACTTCTTTCTGCAATTCAGTCACAGCATAGTGTAAAGTGGTCCTTGTGTCATCAACTTCATCAACAATTAGGACTTTTTTACCTATCAAAGAGTCGAAGTGCTGGTCTAGAGCACCAAAATCCAACCATTGAGTTCTAATCACTTCCTTACCGATTACATCAGCGGTGTTACCCAATCCAAGATCTTCGTAGAGAGATAAACCAATGGCTTGAATAGGTATATTCTTTTGACCTTGAACTTTCAAGAATGATCTAATAATTCTAGCAGGTATCATACCACCACCCGTGATAGCAATAATAACATCAGGCCTTTCTTCTCTTTCCAAAATTTGCTTAGCGATTTTTTGGCAAAGCTTGTGGATATTGTTGTAAGAAATATAGATCTTTTCTTCAGACATTGCTAATAAATAGAATATGTTCACACTCACTTTACCTTCTGTGAAGTCCAGTACAGATAAATTCTCAGACTTCGGTATTTAACTATACAACAGTACACCTACATTCCTGACCCCGCAATTATAAACAATATATGAATAAACACTATTCTTACTGCAATATGTATTTTCAGTATGTACCAGCATGACCATGGTTCATCCAGATTCTTACTTACTATGGAATTTTCCATGAATTTGGAAAGAATTGCGATGCTCATCGCAAAATTTTTTTACTCGTTTCCAGCTATTTTGATCATAGCGACAAAGCAAAGTGAAACAGAAACGATTAAACCCACTGATTACTTAACAATATCGATTTCATACATGTGTCCTCACGATGAACACATTAATGTGCCATAATTGTGAATACTTGATGTGGTTATCTTCTTGTTTATGTCGATAGTCATCTGCCTTAATACAGTAGAAAAATGCTTAAGATTATTGAAAAGTATGTAAAGCTCCATTGGAACCTCTTATCTACTAAATTAAATGTTCATTATCTGTGTATGCATGCTCTTGTCCTCATCTGAAAGTGAATTCATGATTGTAGAGAACTTAGCTGGATTGCTCTGCTCTAAACCTGAAGTCGAGCTCTTCACCAATTCATAAATATTAATGTCATCTAGGATTGAGCCAGCAAGTGGGTCTTCTTCTAAATCATCAAAATCTTCCCCATCAGCTAGACCATCAACAAATTTCAAGTCATTGTGGTCACCACGAAGCATTTCAATGACGTCTTCAATATTTTCTTCGTTATTGTCCTCATCACCTCCTTCGTTGAAATCGAAATGGTCATCCCAAGCCTCGTTATCATTAAAATCTAAAGATGAAAACTCTTTTCTCTTTTCCTCCAGCAACTTTAGAGCAGCTGGATACCTTGCCATCATCTTTAGAACTAATGGATATACTTGGAAAAGTAAGTTACCTAAGTTGAATTTTAAAATCTCCTCTTCGGAGACAGAACAAAGAATGCTCATCAGTGCCAGAACAGATAGTTTTATGTCGTATGTTCTAATATAGTTAGGAATATAGTGTGACACCCAAACTTCAAAAAACAATTCTATACAATTTTGTGAGGCCAAAGCATTTAACACAATAACTGGAGTCACAATCATATTCGAAATTATGACATTAAATGAAGTCACACCAAAAACAATACTCTTTTTTAGTGAATCCTTTTCACTTATGATTGCACTGATTGCATCATTTAGAAATTTAACTCTTATAGGGTCTGGTAATTTTTGTTCTAGGGATAGTGTCAACTTCTGAGAGAGCTCAAAAATAATTTGAAGCTCATCTAGATCAGCATCTTCTCTATTGGCTGCCTTTTCATACACCTCAAAAAGTATTTTACAGTAAAACTCATTCTTTCTTAATTCATCCTTACCATAAATTAGGAAGTTATTCAAAACCAACATGAAATCTTCTAGATAGACTGACACAGTGCTCTCCTCACGCCTGTTACATTCGCCAATCAATTCCAGTACCTTCCATGCTATTGGACTTATAGTTCTCATCAAAAATGTCGAATTCTCAAAAAACTCACATATTTCATGGTAGAAGTCCTCCATGTCATTATTCAAAATAAATTCAGCTGCTGGATAGAAAGATTGTTCCAAGTTCTTAACAATATCAACCGAATTCTCAAAAGACAATAAAATAGATATAGTTGTTGATAACACACCAATTGCAGCCATTTGTTTGTCAGTTTCATCTGGCACATCATCAGCCTTGAGAAAGCTATTCGGATCAATATTTGAAACCTCGTGGAGATCAATAGCAAGTTTCAAAAACTGTTGTACGAGAGATTTCATCAATTCAACACCAAATGGTTGTAATTGTTCAGCGAACTGCTCCACAAATTCTTGCATGACACCGGATAAGGTGTCCATTTCGAATTCATTTGAAAGCATCAGTAGTTTCTGCATAGTAGGAACGACGGACTGCGACAAATGTTCCTGGAAGAAAGGATTTTGAATGAATGCCTGTAGAGCTAATGCTGCCATTAAATTAACAGGGACACAGTCTCTTTCCTCATTGAAACAAGTCATAACACCTTCAAAAATAATTGCGTTAAGTTCAGGGTCCTGTAGATCAATATAACCTAGTTTTGAACAAATTTCACAAACTCTGCTTCTCAAAAACCCATATGGAGATTTAAAAAAAGGCAAAACCATATTTTTTAAAAAAGGTTCCAGTTGACCTGCATAAGGTGAGTTTTTGCTGGTCAAAATATCAATTATCGAAGAAATAATTCTCAAACTCGATTCAACCTCGACAGCATTTTCAAGAGTGATATTATTAAAATCTCCCACATTTCTATTTAAATTACCAGTAACAAACTCTAAAGTAATGCCTCTAGTGGATTTTCCTCTCTTGTGCACAGCGGATGTTAGTAATGACAATGCCGCTAAATCTGGGGTATAGTTTTCATCCCATAGTTCCATATTCCGGTGTATATATTCTTGAGGATCAGTTTCAAATATTTCAAGGGTCTCCTCATTGGGACGTAGTAATGGATAGATAATATGCTGCAAAATATTTTCATAGTAGCCACCGACCAGATCCCATGTAGACTTCTGTATTACACATTGTTCAATAAAGTTCAAAATATAGTACAGGGCTTCATCACTTAACCAAGTTTGCCTGTTATTCCATTGCTCAATTTGTTGAAATAATAATTGCAGGAAATGAGGTAAGAAGTCTTCCTGATAAATTTTCTTGAAGTCATTATATTCGAATTTCTTTGTCAGGGATGTCGATGCATATCTTTGAAACAACCTGTAAAGATTAGCATAAGCCCATTTCTTACATTTGACCCAAGAATTAGTCCTTCTTAAGTCAGGATCCATATTTTTTATGGATTCAGGAAGAGGCTGTTGTACAATTTGAACCAGAAACTCAGCCCAAGGGATAAAAGATTCCGGACGTTGCAAAACGAACGGCAGATCATGATAAATAACAAACTTGTAAGTCTTTAGGATAAGTTTCAGCATTTCACCTATTTTTGGATTTTCCATGTTTTTGCCTTCATTAAATAAAACATCCTTACCATATTTCAACAATTCTGGGAAGTATTGTAAAATCAACATTTCTAGATCTTGCCTAGAGTCATTTTCTTTCCATCTATAAGTTCTGAAGAGTTCAGAAAGACAGATGAGGCCTATATGAGTAACGTTAATATCATCTGATGACAATAGTTCCAGAGATTTTGGAAGTAACGACTCCCATTTCTTAGCAGGGTATTCTGCTGATATTATAACTGTAAGAGCAGGCTTCAATATCCTTACACAGTTGCTGGACTGTTTTGCACAAGCAATCAATGTTTGAATCAGCATATCCATGATGACTGGTTTCTCATCGTTATCAACCTCAAACATTAGAAGTTCATTCTTACCGGAGTAATTATTAGAACTCCAACCATAAGTAATCTTATTCTTGAAGTATAATGAGGCGGATAACTTAATGTTGTCTGGAACTTCGCTAGAGGCTATAATCTCCAAAGAAGCTCCTAAAAACCCTTGAACTTTGCTCGCTTCTTTCAATTGCTCTTCTGCAGCATGTCTAATTCCAGCATCCTGATTTAAAGTACCTGCAAAACACTGCAATAAAGTATTGGGATCCATAACGGCCTACTCTTTTCTGAGTATATATTTGATATTTGTCTGCTGAAATCCCTATCTTGAACCACAAAATACAACTTCAATAATAGAGTAAGAGAGTATAATGTTTATCAGTAAGATTATTTACTACTAGCCTCCAAACATAGGCACAAAGAAACTCAATAGCTATAACTGGGTTCCAGCATTTGAGTTATTGGCTTGAAGTTAGCTGAGTTTCACTGAGTTCATCTCATCGCTAGAATCTCATCGCATCGGGAAAATCGTCTCTTGCAATGAAAGTATCGTGCGACAGTTGAAAATTTTTTTAAAAACACTATAGCAATAAGCCTGTTGAAGAGGCAATGTATGCCCAGAAATTAGTGACTATTCTTCGCTCTATAAATGGCCAATTGATGGCAACTATTGCTTCAGCGTGCTGCTTACATATATATAGTGTAATCATATTTATTTCTTTGATTTGTGCCAATTGGTCTCGAAGCCCTTCTTGAGCAATGTAGCATGCGAGAGTCTTGGGAAAATGTGTGCCTCTGTTGTGAATACCATCGAAGTCAAATCTACGTTGTCATTAAACAAGTAATACATGTACTTCAAAGTCTCTGATAACCAGAATGTTTCCATGTTATCACCAAGTGAACCGGGCTTCGTAACATCGCCTAAGTTAACATACTTACGGCTCTTAGGATCGTCACAATCAACACAAGTGTTTTGTATGAAGTTTTGGAATATCTCATAACCCCATTCCCTATACATTTCATTACCACTGAGTTGATATAGGAACATAATAGACTCTACAGCCTCAGGTCTTTGACGGTTGTGGGCATCATTGGGTTTGATCCAGAAATCACCTTTTTTACTCTTCCACCAATCATGACCTGGCCTAGCTTTGCCATCATTGAAAACCACAATCTCTGGTGCGAGTCCCGTAGGGACTTGATGGTACATCTCGTAACAAGTCTTCGTTAACTCCTTAGCAAGTAGCCACTCACTCTCTCTTTCAGAATTCCAGAATGAAGCTTTTCTTGCTTGCTCTAAATGTAATCCATTCGTAGCGCCCATACCTAACACACCACCAATGAAACATACTAGATGATCCATTTTTGTGGAAAAAGGTCCATTTAGACCCTGCTCCCTTTCACCAATGAACAGAAGGTTGCTTGGAGTTGTGCGGCCAAGTAAATGCTTCGCGATCCCATCAAGTGACACCAAGTACAATTGACGATATATTTCTTCACCGGTGAGCTGATATTGCTTTAACAAGTACTCGTAGAACGAGTCTCCCATGGACCCGAGTCTTATTGTAGCAGTACTGAACCTACCGTTTTGGGAATTTGTTAAGATTGGTACCAAGCCGTTGAATTGATTCATCAAGTTATTGTTGAGGTATAATGGAGCATATAGTTTCTCAGATAGTTGCCACAGAGTTGAATTGTCTGTCAAATAAGCTAAATACTTGAACTCCATCTGTAGAGTGGTGAATTCAGCAGTTGGTGTGGTAGTATACCCGCCACCATCCATCGCAGTAATGCCGTGCTTCAAATTAACGGTCTGAAAGGGGACCCCATCTTTATTCACTTCCAATGCAACAGCCAAACGACGACCTAAGTCTTGGGCCTTATCTAGGTATATATTTGAGTAACGTTGTGGCAGATCTAACTCGGTAGACAAGTGATATGCGGAGAGGAGCCCACCCAACAATCTAATAGTAGTCTCAAACAAGCTCACCGAATTGTCATAATCAAAGTTTAATTCGCGATCAATCCATTCTGTAGCTGCATTGATGTGCTCTCTAAACTCATCCTTGTAATTGGCGCTCGAGTTGTACATAACCATCAAAGTGTCCAGGGAATCGACTATGATCCAACCCATAGGGCGCTCCTCCCCAAGCATATTATGTCTGTGATGAGAGGTCGGGCTGTAAACATCGTAACCCCAACCATACTGACTATAATCTCTCCAGCTCTCGAGGAATACTTCCTCGACTTTGTTCCTCATAGCAGCGGCATCTCCATCGAAACCAGACGTCTGCAGGTTATAAAACCACAGCGCAAGCGACACACATAGCACCACGGCACTCAGTATATACGCCATCGAGAACTCTTATCGAATTGCTGTGAGAAACAATTGTATAGCACATGATGGACCAATGGCCTCGTTAAATACCCAACAAACCTCGACACTCGGTTGCTTATAAGTGCAAGATGCGTTGAGTGGGAGGTGATAAACTACTGAAGGACTGGTTTACTCAGCGAACTAAATTATTTAAAAACTAAAAGAGTTTATCATATGATCCTTTAAGGCCTTTGACTTCAACGATTGAGTAACTTGTGGAGGTTGTCTCCTTGGTTCTTGTATCGAAATATGACTGAGAGTGGTTTCTTGTCCAGTTTAAGTGTGTATTACCCAGTGCATCATGCAAAGTTGTGTGAATGACAGTGCTAGAACTGTGTTGCTGTCTTTATCGTGTAGTCATGAGGGATATTGTGCGTGTTTGTGAGTCTCTTGTATATATTTTGAGTATTTAAGAGATTTAGTTGTACAGATCAGTCCTCTGTCATAGTAGGCAACCAATTGGCACTTGTTCGCACTGGGGTTGAGTCATCCTTTCAGTTATATAAGAAAAGTAGTTCTTGTCGGTGGTAAATTGGGATAAACGAATAAACTGAGTTTAGCAGTGGTGGGTCTAAGGATAAAATCAATGATTTCAGAGATATTGGGTGAGTCTATACCGAAAAACACTGAGCATGCAGTGTCTGTGTGTCTACCTTTATGGGCAGATGTGGTTGGTTATGAAGAAGGTGACGCGCGAGTACTTGACAGCCTAACGACGGGATATCCAAGGTTCTTCATCCATGCGTCTGTGAAGAGACTTTGTAACTTGATCAGTGAACAATATGCTAGGGCTGGAGAGTCCTGTTTGTGCTTCCCATCTTACTTGGTTGCCAAGAGATGTAGAGAATACATTACTGTCAAGAGCAAACAGCTAGACAAGGATGCCGACATAGGTAAGATCAGAATTTTACAGTTAGCGATGCCCCAGGATGATACAGATCACACCGGGATATTTGATTGCAAGATCGCAACTCTCTTCTTCAAATCTGAGTTATTCCCATTAGCAAAGCAATACTGGCAACATAGCGGTGAGATTGTATCTAGTAGACTGGCTGACTACGTTACTGAGAGGTTATACCCTAATGCAATCCACATTGATGAAGCTACAAAGGATAACAAAACCTTCATTGAAACACGGTTTGGTAGAAACCTTGACTCCTCTTTCATTAATAGAGCGAAGGATATACTGAGAAATAGAATTGCACACAAGGTAGTCGAGACAGATCATAACCAGGATGTAGCAACCAATGTGTTTTTATTTCCCAGTGGTATGGCTTCGATCTTTACTGCTCATAGGCTCTTACTGAATTACGATCATATTAGGGTGTCTAACATTAAGCATAATGGTGTTGATAAATCTGATGATATTATCGGTTATGGTGAACCCTATTTAAAAACTGTTATGTTCGGTTTCCCATATACGGATACATTGTCAATCCTTAAGAAGTTTAATCATACGTATTTTTTGGGTTTAGGGGATGAGTCTGCAATGAAAGATTTGATTGGAATTCTTGAATCTGGTGAGCAAATATTGGCAGTATTTCTAGAAGCTCCATCTAACCCATTGTTGAAGATGTGTGATATGAGTAAACTGAAGCAATTATCACAGCAATATGGGTTCTTCATTGTAGTAGACGAGACTGTCAGCGGTTTTGTTAATATTGATATTCTATCCTATTGTGATATTGTCTGCAGCTCATTGACCAAAATATTTAGCGGAGACTCAAATGTCATTGCTGGATCCCTAGTGGTGAACCCAGCTAGTAAACTACATGATTTTGCCATCGATTTCTTAAATGATCCAAAGAGGAATGAGGACCTACTATGGTGCGAAGACTCTGTATACCTAGAAAGAAACTCGAGAGATTTCATCGACAGAGCACAGAAGATTAATAAAATTGCAGAGGATCTGGTATCTACTGTATTATTAGAAGAGGAGGGACAATTATTAGAGAAAATATATTACCCAAGCTTAACGAGTCCCGAGTCCAAACTTAATTACGATAGTGTCAAATGTAACAATGGTGGATATGGTGGATTGATTTCAATCGTCTTCAAACGGGAGGACCAAGCTAAGGTGTTCTATGACAATCTATCCTTGAATAAAGGGCCATCCTTGGGGACAAATTTTACTTTAGTTTGTCCTTACGCAATCCTTGCACACTATGCAGAGCTCGATGAAGTTGCTAAGTATGGTGTAGTCAAAAATTTGGTTAGAATATCGGTGGGGCTAGAATCTCTAGAAACTCTCCAAACTATATTTAGAAAGGCATTTGATGCCGCTAAAGACGTATAACAGCAGCATAATTTGTTAAATAGGACTCAATTCATTTCATGGTAATTTTATCTATTATGCTTATAACTCTATCTTTATAAATGCATATAATTTAATTAAAACTGAGTATGCAGCGATTGCCTAGGAAGTCCGAAATCGAGATTATTTTAAAAGCGCGATGAGCTGCGAAGATCTATGTCGTAATAGCTATCGAAGGAGCAGGATGCCAAGAGATATCGAAGCGTATTATAATGGATAAAAGTGGCGAATTGCTATTGAGAAGATGCCCAGTCGAACGTCTAGTTGATGAATTGCAAGAAGGCAAGCTTTTGAGACTCTGCGATGAGGAAAACGGGTTTCGGAAGGTTCTCATGGAAGAAGTAAAACCGGTTAATAATAACTATTGTAAGAAAGTGCTACGCGAGATCGTTGACAGATTAGATCGTACTGCTGGTCAATTACCAGAGGATGTCTATGAAAGTTGGGAATGGGCTTATGAAGTTTATTTTGATATGTTGAATGATGTGCAAGATGAGCTAGCTATGGATGAAGCTGATAACGATGTGATTATGTACAAGTTCAGTGAGCAATACAAGGTTAATATTGCTGAGACACCACGTACTATTGCTAATGGCAGTACAGGAAATAGGACATGGGAGGCGGCAGTGTATTTGGGTCTGTACCTGATAGATCAGTGTGCCTCAAATGTGGTAGCTGCACCGAGTCGAATTTTGGAACTTGGATCAGGTACAGGGTTAGTCAGTCTACTTTACCAGCAATTATACCCATTTGACAAGCTCACTATGACAGATGGTGATTGGGATGTGGTACGCAAAAGAATACCAGGCAACTTATCCTTAAACGATTTGAAGCCTGGTCTGGAGGTTAAGCAATTGGTTTGGGGCCCTCGGGACGCTAACAGTGGCGACAACCAATGGGACTATGACTTAATTCTCGGCAGCGATCTTACATATGACGACCGCATCCTCGAACCCCTGTGTCAAGCTTTGCAATGGCTATTAAAGACGGATGGCAGTAACGAAGCGCTGTTGGGCGCAACTGTCCGTAACGAGGCCACTACTGCGTTATTCGAAAAGTACATGAGAGAGTACAAACTGCAGTATGAAGTAATCACAGAAACCACGGACGAGGACTTCGAAAGGCTGGAAGAAATAACCTTCACTAGGCCTATTGCTCCAATCCGCATCTACAGGATTAACAATGCAAAGATATAAGATATAGTATAGACAAGAAAGAAGAAATAATAGTAATTAATGTCGTGAGTCCTCTGACACTCTAGTCTCATGCACCCGACAAGATCGGGAGATATAAATGGCACACAGGAACTGTGCGGTACCCATTCATACGAATCCACTAGAGTTCTTAAAAGACCACCAAAATTTTTTGATCTATCCCCAAACATATCACGATTATCAAGAGAAAGAAGAAATAACTCTGATACGTACTGTCTATTGCCGGGGAACACTTTTGGACAAAGTTGGTCTCCTTTTAAGAGAGCTACAAATAACCAAGAGCTGAAACTAGACTGAAACTTTTACGCAAGAACCTGCACTATTTATACTTCCTCAGTGAGCAAGATGGGTTCCACTCGAGAATTGGAAAAAGTTTTTCGCTCAGCAAAGAAAGCCGTGCAGAAGTGTCAACAATATAGTTTCGTACTGTACGATGGTAATGCGATGAGTTAGGTCATAATACTAAAATGTGTACCAACTTGAAGATGGTACATGTGTGGCTCACTGAGTAGCAATCTGTACAAATTAATTGTACTTGTGGGTAGGCTTTTGAGTTCTGGCGTTTCTCGAGGTAATTGTTGATTTTTTTGTGTTATGTTGGTAGGGTGGGGAGAAACCTGGCCTAATAGTGATTGGACTGTTTTGACAAGAGTGTATAAGTTTCGTCATATGGATGCTGTCTAGGTCTTGGAAACTCCCATTGTCCACCGGTGGTGCCAGAAAAGGGGTAGCACAGAGGAACTCTTCTTTCATGTGACATTCAGTGGTACCCGGACGTGTAAATCTGGTAGGTCAATCTCGTTGTTTGCGATTGGGCTGTCTCTTTCCGAATGCAACATCCTACCGCAAACCAGCACAGACAAGCACTTACAACTTAACATAAACAAAGAACAAGAAAACCAAGCAAACGCAAATTGAATTTGGAACCTCTGAAGCACTCGGAGCGGTGTGAAGAGATAATCTCCTTTGTTGGTCAAAGTGATGCTGACTGAGACTGAGAGTGTGTGTGTTCAGAGACTTTGCGAAGGAAGGATTAGTCGAAGGTGAGAAAAATACCTCTCCAGAGAGACTGAGACAACACAAAGCAGGAGAATTCAAGATTTTTGTGATTATCACCGACACCAGTGCACAGAGTCAAGTGGACGACAAAGTGCCGGGAACAAGAAAGAAGAGAGTCAAGGTTTAATCCCAAAAAGTTCTCTTTAAGGGCAACAAAACAAAACTGGCAAAAATGGAAGGAAAAAAATGGAAGCTGAAGAAGGAATGTGAATCTATATAGTCTTGAATGGGAACACCAATAAATGGATATATACCCGACGACAAACTTTGAGCGCAAGAACTTTATATATTGGGTTTTTGAAGCAAGACGATATTTAGCTTACCAGTTTCGAGGGAAAATATAAGGGTTAAAGAGACTTATATACTCGGACAATTTCAATTTTGATTTTACAAGGTTGACGACAATTAGTAACAGTTGCAACTTCAATAATTGAATTGTTTTTTTATTTGAATAATTAGTGTTATTGAGTTCTCCACAAACTGCGAAAAGAATATTGTAAATTTTAAAATATTTCATTTCGTATTAACTTCATAGTCCTACAGTTGAAAGGAGCGGTTCTTATAAAGACGAAGAATTCGGATGATGACTAATGGACAGGATCAACACTGTCTTATACCCAAGAAATCTAGGGCAGTAAAGACCGACAAACCGAGGCCGTTTCTATGTCCTATATGTTCTAGAGGATTTGTACGTCAGGAACATCTGAAAAGACATCAGAATAGTCACACCCATGAAAAACCCTTCTTATGTTTGATTTGTGGTAAATGTTTCGCACGTAAGGACTTAGTTCTTAGACATTTGCAGAAATTACACCGAGATTATAAGACCGAACAATTGGACAAAACAATAGGAAGAGGAAAATGGGATGAGAAGATACTTAATACTCCTGATGTTTGGAACAATGATATTGTCAAAGTGAAAGGGAACAAAGCATCAATCTTACCAACTGTTGACTACACAATGCATAGACAGGACTTGGTTCTCAAATCGAATGATGGCAATGATTCTCAAACTGGTATCAGCAGTCAAAATTCTATTACTTTCAATAATATGAGTGTGAGCGTTGGATCAAGCGGTGTATTGGAGTATGAGAGTACCAGCAAGAGAAGTACACCTGGTAATCATTCTTCAGATAGTACTCCAACTGATAGCTCTATCAGTCGATTACGCACCGAAGGTAGCTATACAAACACAAATAATGCTGATGGCACTCTAAACCCAGTACCGTACCATGATCTAGATTTATCTTCATCTTCATCGCTTTCCTTTGCAACTCCTTCATACCAAAATACAAGGACTTCCAATAACCCTGTACCAATTGGCGGTGGCACTCCTCTGGATGTCAATTGGCTAAACTCAGTGTTAGAGTCTGACAACAAGATAAACGAGTTAGCCTCGAAGAGCTTATCTCCATCTGCAACACTTGGCCAAAAATCTGATAAACATAACAATATCGCAGATTTCAAGCTTTCCCTACCGGAATCAAAAAAGAACAGACGGTATAGCTATCCAAATAATTTAAATGACACAACAGCAAAGCAATCCAATGATAAAAACTATACTGGCAGCCCATTGAATCCGAATGGCCGTATGCATTCGAATGGGCACAATAACCCCCCTTCTGCGTCTAATGCAACAGTAACTTTAAATACTTCGGCTGGCATTGAAAATCACACCATCAATGATAAGGATCTGTTTAGACCTGATCTTAACCATAATCCATCGTTGTCATCTCTTTTCAAAACAGAAGATCCTACGAGCTCAGAACAACCGGTCATTGATATTATAAGCCAACTCTCCTCTGAATACACATCACCCAACGATTTGAGTTTTGTAAACTTAAATCAGCCAAATCTAGGCTTCTTTACTCAAGAATGGAGAGATCTGATTTTACAAAAGTATAGTCTCCTGGATAACAACTTTCCAACTATAAAAGAGTTGAACGAATATATTGAACAGTATCAAAAGGAATTTCATCCATATTTTGCATTCTTACATCTTCACTCTGTTCAACCGTCATTGAGCAGGATATCACTATTTTTATCTGTGGCGGCAATTGGTGCTTTTTATTCCTATAATTCAACACATTCCAATTTGCTGGCAAATTTGGCTTATGGAGAAATTAACCAACTAATAAAATCTGTCAAATTAGACTCCTCTCCACTATGGCTTGTCCAAACCATGCTGGTCTTAGGTTTTTATGCTATTTTCAATAACGACATTTCGTTGGTACAATCAGCAAGTGACCAATTTGTAATGATTGTCAAGATTGTCAAGTCAGCGAAGATTAATCAGCCTCTTGAAACGATGGTTGTACCACCGACGAACTTATTCCCAAATCCAGTTACAAAGACACTGACTTCGGATCAGATTGATGCGGCTTATAGGTATTTTATCACTGCACAATCTAGAATCCACATTTGCCATTCAATGCTGTTTTTAAGCAACATTTTCCCTGCTATGTCTGGATTAGAAGCTTGTTTTCTATCTTCAGATGTTTTGTGTGGGGTGCCTTGTCCTTACGAGGATCTTTATACGTCTAAATCTCCTGGAGAGTGGTATAATAATGTTTTGAAAAATAGCATTGAAATTGCAAATAGCAGTCAGCTAGTAAATTTATCAAATGGTATGGTGAGCTTCCAGACGTGCTTGGAGTATTTAACAACCGGAAATCATGTATTATACGAGAACATCAAACTGTCATTGTATACCTTGCTCTCCCTACTGGTTTCAATTCATGAAAAGATATTACTCGAAAGACACAAAGCAAAAACCGAAAAGGATGTCCAATACAATGATACACAATGGAAATTAAAGCAAGGGCCTCTGATTGACTCAGTAATTCGTAAATGGGAGATTTTATATATGAAGAATGGAGGTATTCTTTTGCCTACGGAAAATAATGTTGCAAAAATCACAGGAAGCCATGTTATGAGGAATAATGTATCATTTTATTTATTTGCAAAACTGAAACGTTGTATTGATCTGAATCATGTCATTCAGAAGATATGGATGAGAGATTGGACCACCATGAATACGGCATTAGAAGAAGTAATATATGATAAAGAATCTTTACAAGAAGCTACCGATTATGCTATTAGTCTGTTAAGATCATGGGCTTCTACTTTTACTATATTGGATGATGAATCCATGCAGGCTATGAAGACGCCTATGTTTTCAATGGCCTGCATTTTTTCATCAATCCTTATCATTGCAGAGTATTTGAGATCAGTAGAAAGATGGGCCAAAACTTTCAATGCTGGTGATCCAAATGCAAAAACCATGAACCCAACCGACAAGATTTTGTGGTTGAAGGCAGGAAGACTCTTGAAGATGTTTCAAAAGAAACTTATGTCATCAGATGCAAAAAAATACTCAGAGTTTGCAGGTGTTCAAAAGCACGAGATGCTTGATATCACTGAAGTAGATGAAAGCGTACTACAAAGGGCTATAGGCCTTGAAGCTAAAGTAGATGAAACTATCCAAATGATTCTGGCCGCATCTTTAGCTTCGAAAGCTCTTTATATTGGTGTAAGGGTCATCGGAGACACACCAATATGGCCTATATCCGTTCTGTTTGCACAAGGTCTGCAATCAAGGGCTGTGTACTGTGTGATGAAAGATGAAGGTGTATTTACATAACTAAATCATCAAACTCCCTCTTAGCTAGCACTTTACATACACATGAAAAGTGCTAGCCCGGACTATTGTAATTTTTTTGAAAGATCCTCCCCGTATTGTTTATTTAGGAACGAACTATAATAGCATTAACGCCTTAATATATATAAGATATATAAACTGAGGAAATATCCTCTTTGCAATGAACGATTATTATGAATCATCATTTTCTCTAACACGATACAGTTATTATATTTAAAACCACCCAACATCTATTGCGCATTTTTCTGAATTTTGAACATTTTTCTCAGCCCTCATCGCATTCCCCTAAAACAAAAATGTGTCAGCAAATGATAACTTACATAGCATTAGAAGTAGTCACTGGACTTCTCTTATGCCTCGACGAAGGTACGATTAGGAATCATATATCTGCATAACATAAAAAAAATATTACGCACCCATTTGGTATTGTCTGATAGCTGTTTTAGTGATTACAGAAAAATCGCAGTTGTTCATTGTCTGCTCATTCTATTTCTATTTACACATTATCGAAAACTACACCAAGGCATTAAGGTGGTTGAAGAAAGAAATAAAGATTAGTCTAAAACGAATCTGACTCTAGCACATCTGTACTACTCATCTAAAACCTCTAATTTGTAGTAGACTCACTAATGTCCGCCATAGATGATTCACAGAGCGATTTAAGACCCTTTCCAGTGGACTCCAATGACGGATCTAGTCAACCTGATGGTTATGGTAGCATAGAACAAGATGAAAGGGCGTTTAGAAGACCCAGGAGTGATACTATGTCCACAATACGGAGTGGAATAGAGATTGTCAGAGAGAATATGGATCGCTGGAAGTTCTTGTATCTTATTCTCGCAAGTCTGTTCATATACTTATCTTTCATAGCAGCATTTGCCCCACGTACATCATTGGCGAGGGACTTAAGAAGGTTTCATTCTGCAAGGATGACTCAATCTGAGGTATACAGAATATTCTTGGATACCCTCTTATATGAAAATAAGGCAGAGCAGCATCACGATGCTATTTCAAAAACCAATGGTACTAGTTATATCAAAAATTATTTAATTGACTTAGGCTTTGAAATTAAGAATGATTCATATTATGCATGGGTGAATACACCAGTTAAACAGCAAGTCAGGGTTATTCAGGATGATGAGGTAATTTATCAGGCTAAATTAAAGGAAGATCTTACTGGTGTATCACATAATGCCTTTCATGGCTATTCGAAAGATGGTAAATTAACAGCAAGATTTGTGTATTGCAATTACTGCACTATAGAGGATTACACAAAATTGGTTAACGATAAAATTGACATAGAAGGAAAAGTACACATATGCAAATATGGAATAAATGCCCCTGGAAATAAATTAAAAAATGCTGAGTTATATGGATCAACTGGTGTATTAATATTTACAGATATCAATGAAATCCCTAACATGCCGGTGAACTATGGCGCTATTAACTCGAGCGAGACGAATAGTTATGATGATGCTATACAGAGGGATACAGTTAGGTTTGGATCTGATATATTTGGCGATCCAACTACCCCTGGGTATGCCGCTCTATATCCTGATACCGAAAGAATGAATCCAAACGATTACATGCCGTCAATACCATCTTTACCAATTAGTTATAGAGATGCAAGCAAATTGCTTGATATGCTACATGCAAAAGGTAGTTTTTGGGTTTCAAATGATGGGGTAAATTCAGCTAAGCTGTTCAGTGGTCCTTCAGATCCTAATACTGAAGTTCAGTTGGTTAATAGACAGGAGTATGGCGTTCAACAAATCGATAACATAATTGTAGAAATACCAGGTATATTATCTGAGAATGACATTTTGATAGGTGCACACAGAGATGGTTTTCCCATCGGCAATGGAACATCTAGTATGAGCTCACACAGTGGGATAGCTGTACTATTGGAGTTTGCGAGAGGTATTAGCAAACTGAGGAAAAAAGGTTGGAAACCATTACGTACAATAAAATTTGTCCTATGGGATGGTTTACACAACTCCCAATTAGGCTCTAGTAGTTTTGGAACTAGATACGCCACCTCACTCAAAAGAGACTCGTTGCTGTATGTCAATTTAGACAACGCTATTGCTGGCCAGTATTTTAATGTCAAAGCCAATCCAATGCTAATTTCGGCTATCACGGAAGCGTCAAAAAATATTGACTACAAAAAAAATGAAGACTGGTCATTATTTCAAGAATGGTACAACACTTCAAATGCTAAGGTCGATTCTTTGGAAGGAGTCAATGACTATTCGGTTTTTCAATTCTACCTTGGTATTCCCGTTGTAAACTTTAGTTTCAACTCTCGTACTTCGAACCAACCTCAATTTCCCATTAACACCGGCTACGATAATAAGGAGTGGTTAATTAGATATGTTGACCCAGAGTTCTTACTACACAATACATTATCGCGGTTTTTAGGAATGTTTGTTTTGATGGTCAGTGAAACAGAGCTGTCATACTATAACCCACATCCATTCTTCAAGCATTTGAATATTCAATTTGATAAAGTAAAGAGATTTGCGGAAAAGACTTTCAGTAGAAACGAGAAATTACTATACAAGCTCGATAGCCTTGGCAAATTGATTAAGGATATCGCAGATTATGACAGTAAATACTATGAACGAAGAAATAAAGAAGTAGCTGATGGAGTGTCCTCTGAACTACCAATTTGGGCATTTGTGCGAAAATATCGAGTATTCTTGAGCTTGATTAGAGCAAATAAAAAACTACGAGAAATTGGAAAAGTTTTTCTAACTAATAATGGTATTGAAGGCAGGCCTTTGATGAAGAGCTCTTTGTTTGCGCCGAATCTTGAGAACTCGACTGAGATAATGATGTTTCCAGGCCTTCTTGAAGCAACAAAGCAAAAAGATGTTCAAAAAGCAATGAAGTCGTTAATTGTATTGGAAGCACAATTCCTGAATGTGCGCTATTTGTTATTGTGAGCAAGAGTATAGTTACTTAAATATTGATTGATAGTCCTTCTGGTATGATGTCACTTTTTGCCATTTTTTGGAGTCTATTATTGCGGATTGCATACAATAACTAGAAATGAGCTTTGTAATAGAATACAAAAAATCAAACAAATATAAAGTACAGTATTCTACAAAAGTAAGTGAATATTATTCAGATACGTAATTATTTTAGAGAAACTAACTTAACGTCAAAAGTTAGCTCAGAGTTAGCTGGAATACCCGGTAAGGTTTGCTTTCCGTAAGCATATGGAGCAGGAATCACAATTCTACGCTCACCCCCAATAGCCATACCAGTTACACCAATGTCCCATCCTTTTATGACTTCACCGCGATGAAGTTTGAAGTAAAATGGCTTACCGCTGGTATTTTTATCAAAAACTTTCCCATTTTTTAGCTTTCCAATGTATCTCATACCAACTTTTGAGCCCTTCTTAGCCTTTGGACCCTCACCTATCTTACGGTCCTCAATAATAACACCTCCTTCCAACACTTGTGCTTTATTCTTCTTTTCAATCTCTGTAGCCTTTGTATTTTTTTCATCCTTAGTCTTTTTGGATTTTTTTGTCTCAGGTTGTTCATCTAGTTGTTCCTGTTTTCTTTTCTTCTTGTTATCCTTTGCAATAAGATCCTCCAAATGAGCCTCAACATCGCTGGTCTCTTCTAACTTAGCTAATTGTTCATCAATATCTTCATCACCCTCGGAAATAGCATCGTAGAATTCTTGGTCCTCATCACTTTCTTCAGAGCTAGCCTCATCGTGATCCAACTCGTCATCTTCTTCTATTTCTTGGTCCAACTCATCATCAGAGTACTCCTCGCTATCTTCATCAGAGTATAGATCTTCTAGCGGTTCATCAAATGGATGCTTCACGTAGTTACCAGTTAGGGAAATGGTGTAAGAACCAGTCACCAGGAGTTGAACGTCTTCTTCTGGAGCGATGGTAATATCGATAGCCTGTTGACATCTGGTCTCCGGGGATAAAGTAACTACGACACACTCTTCATACTCGTCTTCACCGTCGTCATCCTCATCCTCATCCTCATCGTCCTCGTCCACGTCCTCGTCCTCGTCCTCTTCCTCTTTATCATCATCACTTGCCTCATCGCCATCTTCTGCAGCTTCATCACCTTCCAACTCTTCAATCAGCTTCTCCTCGTCAACTTCACCGGCATCCAAGTAAACTGGGTTGCGTCTAATGATACGCAACGTGGATGGCTTCTTGTCCTCGTCAAAGGGCTCGGGGTCAATGGCAGCCATCGTTATACGTACAGTAACCGGGGTATCCAGCAAAACGGCCGGGGTATGTGTGTAAGGCTCCACATTCAGAGCATACATAGCTAGCGGTAACATATCAGACATTCTACACACAGTTGTTTCAATGATAGTCTTCACTCTTCAGGAGTAACCTTTCCTTCCTACAATATTTTATCAGTTTGGTACCCATAATATATAGAGCTCATCGCAAGTTTTCCAAAAATTTTGGCAATTAACTGAAATTTTTCAAAATTTGCCAAATTTTCGGTTTTTCAACAGGAATCACCCCTTTGGGCCTGTGAACCTCTGAAGTTTCAGGAAATGCCACTATAAGAGCAGCCTTTGGTTTTGTAATTTTGGTGTATTGGGTCGATAGTTGGTCAGGATAGCGGCTATAGACTGTTTAGTAAGGTTATAATATGGAGGGGCTTTACTTTAACGTCGATAACGGGTTTCTCGAAGGGTTGATCCGCGGGTACAGGAACGGGTTGTTGACGAACAACCAGTATATCAACTTGACGCAATGCGATAACCTTGACGATCTGAAGTTGCAGCTGTCATCTACAGACTACGGTAATTTCTTGTCGCAAGTGTCGAATGACGCGCTGACCACGTCTGTGATGCAGGAGAAGGCGTCTGAGAAACTGTACAAGGAGTTTGGGTACATTCGGGACCAGAGCAGCGGGCTAACGCGGAAGTTTATCGACTATATCACTTACAGCTATATGATTGACAACGTTGCGTTGATGATCACTGGAACCATTCATGAGAGAGACAAGTCTGAGATCCTCAGCAGGTGCCACCCCTTGGGTTGGTTTGACACACTTCCCACGTTATCTGTCGCCACGGATTTGGAGTCGCTTTATGAGACTGTTCTTGTGGATACACCATTGGCGCCATTCTTTAGAGATTGCTTCGATGCGGCCGACGAACTGGATGACCTGAATATAGAAATCATCAGAAACAAACTGTACAAGGCATACCTGGAAGACTTCTATAAGTTTGTTTCAGAAGAAATCGACGAACCTTCCCGTGAAATAATGCAAACTTTGCTTGGTTTTGAAGCTGATAGGAGGTCTATAAACATTGCGCTAAACTCATTACAAAGTCCAGATCTAGATCCTGCTTTGAAGAAGCAGTTGCTACCGGAAATTGGTAAACTGTATCCTGTCGCCACAGAACAACTGGCCAACGCTAAGGATTTCGAATCTATCAGAGCTGTGCTGGGTCAAGTTCCTGACTATAGAAATGCTCTAGAATCTGGGTCGCTAGAAGACCATTTTTATAAACTAGAGATGGACCTTTGTAGAGACGCTTTTACACAACAGTTCACAATTAGTACAATATGGGCATGGATGAAGTCAAGAGAACAAGAAGTGAGGAATATCACCTGGATAGCTGAGTGTATTGCTCAAAACCAAAGGGAGAGAATCAACAACTATATATCAGTGTATTGATGAGCAATGACCATCTATGAATTAAATCAACTTTAAACATAGGTTTTGGATTGTAATTACCCCTTTTAAATAGATCTCGAACAGTTAAATCTAAGTTTATTTTGTGTCCTTGAATATATGAGAAACTATGTAAAGTCAATTATGCAAAATTTTCTGTATTTCTTTAAAAATCATTACTCGTGTTAATAAAAAAAATCATGATGTGGATAATACATGGAGAAGGAAAAAATCTAGCTAACTTACAGGATGTTGCTCATTAGTTATCAAATTGTATCTTTTACCACCACCAGTACTAAACGTAACTTGAGCGTCGGCTTCCAAATTTTAAGTCGCAAGCAGCAGATCAGTATTGTCATATCCGATTCTCAAAGATGTTACTATAAGCTGTAATCGCGCATCCATAAAGGTTACTATCGTTAAGAAATTGCAGTTTCACCATCCCTTTGGAATGGAAGTGTATTCTTTCTTGGTAGTACTGACAATAGTTCAAAAAACTGCCCACATAGTCTATATCTATTCCACCCTTTGTAAAATATATTTCGGGGCTAACGAATTTTCTTATGGCAATGATTGCTGCCACAAGGTATATAGCAGCCCTATTGATTAGCAGTTTTGTTATTTGCCTTATAATTTGGTATACTTCATAATCCCACAAAGACAAAAGGTACTCTGAAGGGCATTCACCGTCAGATAATATTTCGCATATTAGTCTTCCATCATATTTTATTTCCTCATCTCCGACCATTGGCAAAAGGTTGTAATATCTTATTATATTGTGTAGTATTTGTGGTATCCATTTACCAGATGTTATGGATTCTAAGGGCATTTTATCGTCTATATTAGTGTCAAAGTTGCCGAACTCAATGGATTTGGAATACCTTCCCAAGAATCCCATTTCTGAATTGATAAGAACTTTTTCTCTATAATCATCTGAAAACTGCGTTAAAATATCCTTTTTGAACTGAGGCAAATCTTCGTATTGTACTTCAAAGCAGGAATTCACACCAGTTCCTAATATCAAAGAGATTTTATCGTTGTTGTCACTTTGAAGATATTTAGATGTCATATGAACCGCCAATGAGTCATTAATTACATTGCTTATCTCAAAAGTAAATGATGAACTGTACTCCTTTTCTAATCGATCAAAAGATTGTTTCAAGATATCTAATATACTAATGCCTTTCAGTTCTGGTGACATCCTAAATCCTTTTCCCATGGCTACAATTTCGTTGTTAGCATTTACTGGGAAACTGAATGTAATAGCGACTATAAATTTTCTAGGTAGACTTCTTTCGTTGTTTATTGGAATACGATTGCATATCCATTCCACTATATTGTCAAAAAATTTGAAATCAACTATCTTTGATTTAATCTCCAACTCATATTTTAGCTCCATTTGGCACTGGGGCATATTAATCACAGCAAACTTAAGAACACTTCCTCCAAAATCAATGGCAAGCATGTCCATAGGCTCATTATACTCAGACCATCCTCGGCAACAAACCTGTGGGAAAGGTAACATAGACTTCTTACAATTCTTCAACATGAAATCAAGCTCCTCTTGAAATTTCTCAGTTATTGTAGCTAAAGACTGGCGCACTCCAAGTTGGCTCTTGACCTCTTCTAAGATCTTTTCCGGATTAGCTATTGTCATTGTCCCAATCGGTCTCATCTAATGACTTCAAATTCCTTCTTTGACACCAGAAAGATAGTTTGGTGTTGAAAAATAGGCTATCTCTTCTTTATAACAACCCCACAATTTTTAATGCAATCAAAATCGGCTAGGAATTTACAGATTGATCTCCTGATTTTTTTAGGTCAATGCTTGCTTAGGTATTTGTATTCCAGCAAATAAGCAAGAATTTATTATAAATTTTGCCAATCTCAGCTAGTCTGCTATCAGTTATACTTTTGCCTTATCATTGATATGAGCTTTGCCAATCCCGCATCGCGTTGATTTACGCAAAATTTTGACAAATTTTGGTGTTTTTGTAGCAATCCGATGAGCCAAAAGTTTAAAAGAGTTGTAGCAAAAGCAGACCTTGAAGTCTTGTTAATGTAGCAGCGACATTTGTTTTATATTATATATACTAATGTGGCACTTATACGGAGTTGTTTCCTTCTTTGTGATCAGATTGGTACTTCTTCCACCGACCGCTTTTGGAAGGCGTAATTCTTATATGTGTAAATGCTTCAAAGTAATGCATCTGGAAACCCATCAGACTAACTGGTTGTAGTTCCTTAAAACCCCCGGTGTAGATATATTGGGCTTGATTTGAAGATGAACTCATCAGCTGTTTTTCTATTGGCAGTCTAAATACCGCTGAAATATGTCGTGTTCATCTCATTTTTGTGGTCTTGATGTTACTTCCAACACTTGGAGCAATCATGGGAACCAAATGGTTAGTTAAACCAGATAAGATGTTGCATACAGATTTTCAGTCAAATTGTATCATATATAAGAGGTCAGAAACTAAGCTATACAAGACCTAACTAATAAATGCAAACGGAAGTTATAATCAGGAATAAAGTAGCAGTGTATAAGCTCATAGGTCTGTGCCAGAAATATAGAGATGATGTGCAAAACTTGCACAAATGCATGCTAAGGTTGAACTCTTTGTTTTACAAAATGACTACCGAAGAAATTGAGAGCCAATCGAAAAAGAATAATGACAGCTCAACCACTCTTATTGCCAGTGCCACTAGCGATAAGTGTAGCAACTTAAATTACAACCGCTGTGATGAAGGCTTGAGTGCATGCCAGGTAAGCCCTGTAGAAAACAATTTGGATGAGGCTAGTCCACAGGATAATGATCTCCTGCTTAGGCCCAAGACATACTCTGCTGTTATGCTTGATACGGCGGCTATATCAGACGATGTGAGACCTCTTATGGAATCAATTCGCAAAGACACACCAAAGAAGTTCCATTTCTATAAGAACTATGGATTTCACCTAGGCACCCTGCAGGATGAATCAAGAATAATTGCACAGAAATTACATTACGAGCTCAAGCACATCTCATTGAAGATCATTATCCCCATGAAACTCTTTGACAAACAGTGTACACATTACCTGAAGCATTGTCCTTGTGGAAACAAGATAGTAACACCTTATGAAGTAAAGCAGGTTGACAAATTTATAGAGTACATACCTAAGTTCTGGCACTACTGGTTCTTATCTTATTACTCGATCTTCTACAGAATCCATTTCTTGCTCTACTTGCAAAGTTGCCAATTACTCTTACAGAAATCAAGGAATACAGTTATCAATAAAAGTGAGTTGAGTTCTATTAGTCTATTGAATGATTACAGAGAGAAAGCAGAGTCTATAGTCAGGCAAATGGAAAGCTTTAACTTTACGAGCTAATTCAATTTATTATGATCTAAACTCTATATTTGTGTTTCTATTCTTTAGTTAGTTTAGTTACAGTTTCCACCAACAAAACATTAAACCTCTTCTTTCATATCAAAACAATAAAATTTAAGAAAATGACACATTGATAAATAGCAATAATTTGGGACAATTCAATCTTATTGTCTAACTACCATAAACATTTTCAGTACTTAACCGTTTTAAAGCCCTTTTAATCTCACCAGCAGATCTAACTAGCTCATTTTGCTTGTATTCAAGTTGAGCTTCTTTCAGTTTTGTCCATTTCTCTAACCTACCAATTATGGTAGCACCTTTAAAGGAGTCGAGAAGCACTGCGGAGTCTTGCCACAAATATTGTTTCTAAATTGATTTAAGTTACAGGAAATTATTGTTATCAAGATAATCACTTGAGTTAGTAAAATGAAAAGCATGACTAAACGCTCAGTCGTAGTGTACAAAAAATTAAAAACACATACTCTGTAAAGCTTATCAAGATCTGCCAATAGCTCATCTACAGTAGCTGAATATTGGTCCATAATAGAAGCACCCACTTCATACACAGACTCCCAGTCTAGTCTGTAGACACCATCATTTATCCGACACTTATCACTGTTGCCGCCATTACTTTCTTCAGCTATCTGGCTCATAATTGAGGTGATCTCTGAGATACGACTCAACACATCCCTCTTAAAACACTTATTATCATATGTATCTCTAATACCACTCTTACACCACATCTCAATGGTTTGCTTCAGCATAGGATGGAATTCAACATCTGGGTGCTTCGTGGTAAGGGCGTCTTGTTCTACTATGGTCTCCCCCTCCACTTCTGTGTCTGACTGTTTCGTTCCCATCTTCAGTTACTACTAAATAAACTATTTGCCTTTATTTTGTAGGTGAGACAATCCTAGGATTCCATTAAAATGATGCGATGCAAGATGGCTTTTTCAATGATTTTTTTTGGTGCTTCATTCCGATTGCCGCTAGAAGGCGATAAACAAACGAAAAATACGTATGTTAGGTCTATATTAAATGGCATAGTTAGTGTTTTTTATAAACGGTTAGAATGAGATGTATATGTGTAATATGCTAAAGATTAAATTGTGAATGTTCTTAAATACACTTAGCGAATACTATCTGCTAAGTAGATTCCAAATGCAATAGATAGTAGGGCCTTCTCCCGCAATAAGACTTGCAAACTGTTAAGAGAAAACAACATATGAAATGTAAATGCAACATTTAAAGATTTTCTAACCGGCGCTGTTTTTCATGAACCAAAACTGATGAAAACCGGCATTGAATAATCTCAGAAATGCATAGTAGAGGACGGTTGAATAACTCTTTGTATACTTGAATCACTATCAGTGCTCGACCGTAAAGTGATACTCTGCAATTCAAACTGTTCCTCTGTATCATCGAACTGCTTATTCTTGAAGTTTTTAATTATTCGGCTGCTATCCAATCTGGTCATGTTGTTGTAAGATGTACTTCCATGGATACCCGTGTCTTCAGTATGACTACTAGACAACTTACCTCCAGATCTGCTCGATGCAGAATTTGAGTCCTCACCTGTGATAACATTCTCGTCATCAAAAGGATTTTCATACTGCGACTCTTCTGCTCTATCCAAAAATCCATCCTTCAGATCGCTGGTCCTAGGATCGTAATTCTCAGCGATACACCACTCCAAGCCTGACCACACAAAGCACGATAAACTCACAAAGAATGCCAGCATCCATAAACATGTGAACCATGATGCACCTAGATGGTAAGAGAAACCAAAACTTTGTAGCTCACTTTTGATTCTTGCTTGAACTGTGTAATTCAACCATGCCAGGCTAATAACACTTGTTAGACCACATATGAAGACAGTCAAGCTAAATATAGATAAAGTGTGAACTAAAAATTGTTCCAGGAAGATATTCAGAAATCTTCCCTTGATGTAATAGTACCAAAAAGTGACGCAAAACTTGACCAGCTCTATGACAAAGATAGCATAGAGCAAGTTAGTCACTGTAACTTTCCTCGATCTGAGCGAGTTGATGTATTTCGAGTAACTGGTGGACAACCCCATTCGCGATCCATCCTTTGAGTAAGCGTAATCTAGAATGATCCCAAGACCTAAGTTTGACAGCACTTCACGGTAATCAAAGATGTAGTCAGAGCCAGTATCTATACAATCACACATAGTTGTGGAGTTCTGCACTTGATATAGCCTACCTTTGGAGTCCATCATCTGTTCAGTGGTGAAGGTGCAATCACAACGACCATACAGGGACACGACAATGTATTGGGGTGAGCTACGCACCTGTTGTGCTGTATATTCTGTTAGGATCACCAGTTCTGAGGTAGTTAACCCGACACCGTTATTGATACTGGTCAAACTTGCAGTTTCCATGTTAAGTCTCAGCACATCGAACAAACCTTGGGTGATATCAGCAGAGAAGGCATCTAGCTTCGACATGTACATGCTCTTAGGGAAAGTGAACGGTGCCAGACACACCAGCCCGCTCAGCAGGATAACCATGCCGGACGATATCAGTCGCAGCCACTGCACAAGAATCTCCAAAGAGTTCAAGTTAGTGAAGGGCCGCATAAGCAGCCTCGCAACATGCAGCATCTCTGTCTAAATATGTAACACACCTGTGTATATGCGTATATCTGGCGTTAATGGGGATCAGAACACCCCAGGATCGATACTCGCAGTAGTGGGCTCATATCTTTTTATATTTTCGTGCCTGGCTCATCGCTTGCAAATCCCAGCGATAAGAGACAAAGGCTTATCAGGATTCCGGAGTCATCTCCTATAATTGAGGATGCGGAAATCAAATCTTATCACGCACTAGCAAGTGAATCAAGAATATATAAACGAAGACTCCTCCAAAAATACGTATGTTTATATACCTTATCGATTGAGTAAATACGAGATCAATATCGCTGACAAGGCCGTGGCCACGGCCTTGTCAGCGATAATTGTATGGTGAAGATTGGCAATTCGGAGTATAAGAACACCAATGTGGAACCATCTGGCCAGCTACAGAATAGCCATATGGGCACATATAACCGGCAATGGGCGTCCTATGGCCATCAACACAGAGGTGAACTAGCTTGGCTTATCCAAATTGCCTCCGCACTCTATTTTTATCGATTTTTCAAGCAATTTCTTGTTTGGTAAGGTCACTTTTTAACTGAAAATTTTCAGAAATTTTTTGCGCAACAAGAAATTTGATTGCAGCCCATCATTGAAACCGATCAATTGTTGACGTGTACTAGGGGACTGCGTGGTAATTGGAGCCCATAAAGCACAGGTGTAGACGGGGACCATCGGCGGCGCATTGATCTTACCAATTGCTCGATATAGGGAGACAGGCCTACAATTTAGGAATTTGATCGGATCAATTGACCTGGAAAGAGGACAAACGTTGGTGCTCACGATTTATTTTGTGAAATTGGGGCAATCTGGGAAGGTTTCGGATTAAGTAAGAGGATGGCTGAGCTTATAAAAGACCTGGAAGGATGGCAGATAATCATCAAGGACCAGGATGGTAATGTCATGGACGAGCGCGACCGGAAAGTACGGAGGAAGAGAAATGTCTCGACTGATCTGTTTATATTCCGGGAGAAAGACGCACTTACTTTTGGCCGTGGTCAAAATGTGGTTGTGCATGACGAAGTATCTGACTCATACGCGGTCTACTTGATCCACGAAATACGCCAGAACACCTTGAACCATGCGCTGGAGATACTGTGTTTCACATATTTGAGATGGTTTGAATTAGAACCACGTGACTACTACAAGGAGTTCAAGCCCGAGTATCTGTCCATGACCAACCAGCAAATTACAGAGAAGTTCCTGGAGGAGATCGATCGCGATGAGATATATCTAACTGCTGAAATTACGCCGATATGGCTCAAGGATTTCATAGATATTGCCGAAGTTTACAACGCAAAGAAATGGGCGCAGGTAAGACAATCAGTTAACAAAGAGAGAAACTTCTTAGTCAGATATGTGTGCGAACCCGTAGCAGAGAATTTTGTCCCTGTAGACATAGATAACATTATGGATCAGATGAGAAAGCGGTCTGCTCGCGATTTTGAGACAATGCTGAAGAATTTAACAGTCAACGGATTCGTCCATAGCTCGAGTAAGAAAAGGCAAAAAATTAAGGCTGAGGATACCGACAATACTGTAACTAAGAAGAATCTACTACATAATCAAAAACAAAAGGAACCTGAATCACATGAGCTGAAATATCAGAAAGTACAACTAGAAGATAGTCCCCAGCCTCATCACAAGAAACCGCAATCAAGAATCGATGATCATTACAGCGTTGTGAGTGATATGCCTCATGGCCGTATAGTCAACACTGGCGTCAAGCCAACTACAAAGAAGTCAAGCACGTCTAGTCAAACGCAAACTGATCACACTCAAAAGAGGAAACTTCAGTCTGACGGAGGCAAATCGGGGCCCAGTAATATGAAGTCAACAGTGGGCAATGGTAGTTCAAATGATAATATTCAAAAAAAACGTAAAACAGAGGACTCTAGTAAGACACCAAGTAATTTACACACGACCATGACTGGTGTATCTAGAAGCACTGGCGTAACTTCTGATGCTGGTAAAGTGGTAGATAAGGAAATCCTAAAAAATCCAACATCAGTACCTTCACAAGGAGGCAATAGAACCAAAGGGAATGATATGAGTAAGAAGGAACCCTACTCAAAGGCAATAGCTGCAGCAAATCAAATTAAAGCAGGCAGGTCCAATCAGAAATCAAATCAGACAGCTAAAAAACCTTCTACAACATCTAGCAATGAAAGAGAAGAGAAAATACCTGCTTACTTATCAGGCCGCTTTCAACCGTCAGAGGTCATTGACTCTGTCCAAAGTGGCACCCTCAATGATTTAATGACACAAGTGAGAAAGAGAGGTGGTGTTTCAGAAGCCTTAAAATACAAAGCTAAAAACCATGTCGATGGAACTGGCCAGGATTTATATGCCACGGCAAAGTCATTTACATCCAACCTTCGTAGAACTTTACTAGGTTCCGAGAACTCAGCTCAATCTCAACAACAAAATGCCAGCGATATAGAAAAAAGAAAACCATATAATGTAATCGATGATTTCAAGAATAATAGTTCGGCAAAAATACTCGAACATGTTAAAAGAGGTAATACAGTATCCGAGCTTCTATGCCACCAACCTATTGACAAAACACCTGAGAAATCAAATGATGAAAAGTTGAAGCCTTTACTTACTGCCTTATCTGATCTTACAACAAACAAACAATTTGTGCAATTACGCAATATTGTAGGTTTGACTGCTCAATCAAAGAACAGTGGTAGTATCTTTGAGAAATTACGGAAATGTACCACTAGTGAATCCCTAATTCAATGTATGTCAGACTCTATCACATCTGACATCATTCTGTCTATGAGAAATAAGGAGTTTGTGACCATTTATGGTTCTCTTTTTAATGCTATTATAAATGGTAGAAACAAATCATTATATCTAACTGGTGAAGATGAATACACGATCAAATATGTTTTCAATAAAGTTGCACATGAACTATTACTATCTGCAACCTTTGAAGAAATTCCTCAATTTAAACTCGCCTCTGTCCCATCCTCATATGATAATTTCTATCAGGGACTATGGCAGAATATCTCCGGCGATATTCTGTCAGATACCGAAGCAGCTAACGCATTAGATTCATACTTTTCTGTCATGCAGCCGGTACAGAGATTTCCTATTTTGATATATATCGAAAACATGGATGAGTTTTTCAATAAGAGTGAGACAATATACAAAGACCTTATCAACTGGTTTTTAAACCCACTCAGTAAGATTACACTAATTTGTAACGGCACAGTGGTAAATAATGAAATTGGAAACCCACTCAAGGACATATTTTTACATGTGAACTTTCCCTCTGTATCCGAGGAGCAAGATTGTAGTGTAGCTAACATTTCGAAGGTGATAAACCAGATAAACTCCTCTTATTTTTATTTTAATGCAGATTTACAAGCAGCAACATTTTGCGAGTTTTACAAGCACTACACCAAGAATTGGCAGAAGATTAACTTTCGCATTAACGAACCTGAAGTTGGAATTTCCGTAAAAAACATACAGAATGCGCTTACATTGAAGGGTTTTGATTCCATCATCAATGTACACAAGCATATCTATCAATGTTTGAGAAATGTGGTAAACAGATATATTGACAGCACGGCAAAGAAAACCACAGTAGATATCCAAGCCAACCAACTGTCAGTTTCTGCAGGCTCAGCGAATACCCACTATGACTTGATGGAACCACTATATGGCCGTATAATGTCTAGTCTCGCGGAATTAACTTTTGTCGATAAGTTAGTGTTGTTCTGTACTGTGTTATGCAGGCTAAGAAAATCCAGTGTCGAGAAAATTGACCTTAACGAGGTTTACAATGTAATCGTTGATGTGCTGCACCATAACTGCGATAACTCTCCAATGATCTCAAACCTATTACTGACATACTCAACGATCAAAAACCGTAACGATAAGGGGTCTGCCATCAAACTGTTCCTAAGCAGCCTGATGTGGCTGGACGTCTTCACCCGCCTGTACCGTACAGGCTTTGTAACATTACACGTTGACCAAGAGGACCGCAACCAAATAAAAGTCGCGCTTGCAGGGTTTGAAGTCGACAGTATTCTAGCCGAGTTGAAGCGCGACAGCTCGATGAGCTGGATCCAATCGTGTCTCACCGAATAGAAGTGCTTTCATCTTCCTTTCTTGATTCTCTTCTACTAATACATTTTTTCAATTTTGTTTTGCTAATAACTCTAATATATAGGAATAAAAAAAATAAATTACATCATTGACAAGTCTCATCTTCTTATACCGTAGTTAGTTTATAATGCATGTGCCAATACAACCTCACGCACCCAACATCACCGCTGTTCCCACATATGGCGCCAATACCCAGCTATAATACAACTTATGTATGGTAAAGATCATCGCCATTACCACAGAATGGACGTCCCGCGGTTACCGACACGCCTCTTTGACACTCAAAAATGACGTCATTGGCAAGCTGTATTTCCGCGTCCATTGTGTCTGCCTCCCCCCCCCCATGTCCAACCAGCTGAAATCCAAGAGGCTATACACCAATCCAGTGGAGGAGCTTCTGCTGCGCGTGGTGTATCTGGAAGCAGGATGTTTGTCTTGACACCACAAGTATGTGTGCACTTTAGTGATGGAGCCGTCTTTACCTGATCGGGTAAGTAAGTTCAGGGTGGAAAGTTGGGAAGGTCAATGGTAGTGTGTGGGGGGAAGGGAGACAATATGTAAAAGTATGTTTACACGAATAGATACACTGTTAACCATGCGGCTCTAATACGTATGTAGGGATTTCCACTCTGCAGTTGTTCTGAAAGCAAATTTTCCTTTAAAAAACAATCATGTGATGCAACGTCACAGATGTTCAAGTTAGAAGTGGAAACAAAAAATGACTTTTTTGTGACTGGTACACCCAAACACCAGCTTCCTACTTTAAAATTTTTCCAGCTGGTTGTTTTCCAGAATTGCATTCCTTTTTGTTATGCCAGTGGGAGTGGGACCTGTCCCTTCCGCGGTGACTGGGTGTCAGTTCCCACACCGCGGCGAGCGTACTCTACCTCCGTGCAGCTCGCTAGTTTGTCACTAGGCATTGGGCATTGGGCTAATGACAGGATCGGGAAGTGCACCCACACAGCATCAGTCAGAGAAGACCACTTTGAATGGGATTCTGGCGAGCTGCCTGGCGTGAGCTGCCACCAGGCTACCTTGCCGAATCACTTTCGCCTGCCTGTAGCACCCTGGCTCTGTAGGCTAGGCAGCAACTAGAGCCCCTAGGCAGCATTGGCAACTCTAACCTTCCAATACAGGGAGCCAGGCTAGAGCGGGGGTCCCCTGGAGGAGATTGTACGCTACTGGAGCCTAACCTTGGATCCTGGACTTAGCTTAGGCTGTGGCCAGGCTGAGGTTAGGCTGAGGTTAGGCTCAAACCTAGGCATGGTCTTGGGCTCGGAGGGCAGGGGGCCCCATCTATGATCCTGTGGTAGCCACTGGCTGCAATGGCCATCCCAGGAAGGTAACGATCCAGGGTTGCCAGAGGATCGCCGCGGGCCAACACTGTCACAAGCCGTAAGATTCTGGAAAATTGTGCATCGCAACTGCGAAAGACAGTGGAAAAACCTTTTGCGACACAGAGCGAAGGCTTGGGAACTCATACGCTGGTGCAGTGCAGAGGATTGCCAAATTTACTTGCGTTAGGCAGGAATTGAGTGTGAACTTGTGTAACTTTGTTCAAATGGGTATTATCTTTATATCTTTTCTTGGTTCAGAGTTTTAAAACATATATATTATTTAGTGGCGGTTTGTATAATATAGTCGAAGAATACCAGACAACTCTATTAGAACTGAAAGTACTGTAACCAACCATGGCTGTCGGTAAGAATAAGAGACTATCCAAGGGTAAGAAAGGTCTAAAGAAGAAGGTCGTTGACCCATTCACCAGAAAGGAATGGTACGATATTAAGGCCCCATCCACTTTCGAGAACAGAAACGTCGGTAAGACTTTGGTTAACAAGTCCACTGGTTTGAAGTCTGCTTCCGATGCCTTGAAGGGTAGAGTTGTTGAAGTTTGTCTTGCTGATTTGCAAGGTTCCGAAGACCACTCTTTCAGAAAGGTTAAGTTGAGAGTTGACGACGTCCAAGGTAAGAACTTGTTGACCAACTTCCACGGTATGGACTTCACTGCTGACAAGTTGAGATCCATGGTCAGAAAGTGGCAAACTTTGATTGAAGCCAATGTCACCGTTAAGACCTCCGATGAATACATCATCAGAGTCTTCGCCATTGCCTTCACCAGAAAGCAATCCAACCAAGTCAAGAGAACCGCTTACGCTCAATCCTCCCACATCAGAGCTATCAGAAAGGTTATCTCTGACATCTTGACCAGAGAAGTCTCTAACTCTACTTTGGCTCAATTCACTTCCAAGTTGATCCCAGAAGTTATCAACAAGGAAATTGAAAACGCTACCAAGGACATCTTCCCATTGCAAAACGTCCACATCAGAAAGGTCAAGCTATTGAAGCAACCAAAGTTCGACTTGGGTTCTTTGATGGCCTTGCACGGTGAAGGTTCCGCCGAAGAAAAGGGTAAGAAGGTCTCTGGTTTCAAGGACGAAGTCTTGGAAACTGTGTAAATTATCTAATAATCACAAACACGAAATAAGCACAATAAAAAATATTAATATTATATCATACTTTTTCATTATACAATCAACTCTCTCACATGCTCCCTCCTCTCAAACTTCTTATTTTTTTTTTGAAACTTTTTTGGATTGATTGGATTATATCGCCAAAACCTAGATTCAACGTGAATTCACACACTCAGGATTATTCTCAGGTTATGTGCTGATTTGGTATTATGATATACAAAATGCAAGATTGAATGTGGACTATAGAATACCTTAGGGAGATACTATAAAGGGAAATTAGTTCTATCAAAAGGATCGCCCTAACTCTACAGCTGGTGCACTGAACTTCAACTCCATTTCTCACTATTTCTAGTAACTTCATACAGAATGTCTACAGAGGAAAGAAAAGTTAATAACTGCTAATTTTTTTAGTGTCTGCTTGTTAAATTTTTGTATGATTTTTTATGAAATCCCAATTTTTTTGTTTTAGTTTTTATCATTATTTTATTCTGCATTTTATTATCAATACCAATACCAGTTCATATTATTATTTTCTGATACATAAGTTGTTTGAATAAATCGTTTCCTCCAGGGCTTGAGCCTTCAAACAGCTACCGAACATATATATACGCATACCCTATACCTCTTTAAATATAAAAGATAGTCTGCTTACAGTGTATTGACCGCATTATTGATTTTGCCATACGTTACACCAAGATATATCTCACTAAGGTTACTACCATCTACTAATCAATAAGCGTAGCGGCAGGTATTAGTGTAATCAATGTGTAATTCCTTGTATCTGTGTACTGTGAGTAGAGATCATGTGACCAAACTTCAAGGGTGTGTATTCTGCATTCATCTGGATAATTTTCCAAATTTTTCAAGGACATCAGTACCATCGCTGCGAGAGTTTCTTAGTAAATGTGCCTTAGGAAATGTGTCGATCCGTAGCAATTTCGCTAATGTCGTAATTTCAACAGAATAATACGAAATACAGCAATAGCATCTGATCCTTCGAGCACTGTATTCTATCAGGTTTGACGCCTTTACTATATTCCCATAGGGCTATTTAATAGAGTAATAGCCACTACTAGCTTTTTTGGTCATAAAATAGAGAGAGTAGCTCATAAAACTCATTCTAACCCTCAGTGTGAATTGAGTAGGGAAGAAGAATGATAGAAAAGAAGTTGGCGATTCTCGCCTCTGTATACTGCTCTAAAGCAGATATCAAGCAGCTGAAACGCATTATTCCTTATTTCAAGAATCAGAAAGCACTCATATTCCAGTTTGTTCAAGTTCTATGGCCGGAGTTGCAAGATCCTTTAGATCTTAAGTTTTTATTTGATGTCGATACTTTTAATGGTGACGAGGACCACGCAGCAAACAGTTTAAATGATATTCTAGTACAATGCTTGGAACAAGACTCCTCGTTGATTCCACTAGTGGAAACAAACCCTGATGTAGTGCTAGAAAGGTACGATCAATTGATTAAATATGTTACAAGGGACTCACAAATTGACTTCAACATTCCACCTTCCCATTCTTCATGGATAAAGAACAGAATTATTCATTGTAATAACTATGACAAGAATCTGATCCTCTATTATCAACCACTATGGTCACAATTAGAGCTAACATCAGAGTTCAATGAATGGGTGAACGGTGTATTATTACCATTGAACAATATCCCAGCTAATAATAGAATTCATATTGAGGAGCTCATAAAAATGGACTCAGCGAAACGCATAACGTTCCTTTTGGGTTGTATGCCAAGTTCTACATCTGATTTAGGGTTTTTTTCAAATATTTTCCTACCAATGTTAAGGTACTATAAAGAAACCGATCTTGATTATTACACGAGTCATTACGTCAATCCACAAACATACAAACTGGAAAACAACAATGAAATAACAATTCTCTCAAAAATCTATGAAATATCTGGCTCTGTAGAGGTGGGAGCAAAGGTACTTGGCATTCTTTATGAAAATGGTCAAAACTATTTCAAAAGTCACCCAAATAAATTCACTGATTCCGAGTTGAGAGTTTTATTGACCAAAATTGGAACCGAAGATTCTAGTTTATACCTTAAACTGCTTGATCTTATCAGAGATATCGATGATCTGGAACATTTCAACAGCTTCAAAACACTATTTGATATTCAAGAAGGTACAGAGGCTCAACAATATGACTTATTCACAATATATTCTAGGTCTTTTAGAATAGATAATATATCTGAATTAGAAAAGGACTTCTTATTCAACAAGTTGTCACTTAGACAAAAACTTGAAATAATAATAGAGTCGCTCATAGAAAAGAACAATTTATCGGAAGTGAAGAAGCTGTTAGATGAAGATCCAACGCCCGAAAATAACGAGTTGCTAATCAAAAATTTCTGGAAGTTCTTTTATAGATCTGAAAACATCCATGATGAGGCATTTAAGATTGCAGAAACGATACTGTCCATGATCCCCTCTAATTTTAATGGATCTGCAAAACGCCATCAATTAGAATACCTAGTTAAGAATTCAAGGGACCTGTCTCAACATTCGATCAACTTACATCCACATGGTTTCAAACCAAACTATTTATTGAATTATAAAGATGAACCAATGGCTATAATATCCAATCTTTTAGAATTAAACCCAAAACTTTACAAGATGACAGATAAAACACAGGATATTTTGTCAAACCTTAATAGTTGTTTTGACAAGAAGACCACTGAAGTTGCTAAGTCGAAGTTGCTGGCTTTGCATATCGATCATGCCTTGGTTAACAGAGATTTCATGTTTGCTTATCAACTATGTAAAGAGTGGTTTGCTATCTGCAAAGATGCTGGAAATGATGAAGGTATTGGAAAACAATGGCTGACTATATTCCAGGTTGGAAAATTTATTGATCCTGAGTGGCCTGATAATGAAGCACCAACTGAAATACTCATTCTTCAAATGGAAATTTTGAGCGAACTCCTCCAATATTCTCCGATTGATCAAATAGAAATTATAGCAACACAATGGAGTGCTCTAGAGGTCGAACTAAGTATAAGGGATCTCTCAACTGTTACCTCAATATCGAATGATTCAAATTCATTACAATTTATACAAAACAGTTTGAATGAGGTTTCGCATACCATGGCAGCATTTTTGGGCAGAAACAGATAAGTAGAAAATAGATATTAAATAATACTTTCGAAGTCCGTTGGCCTTTCCCAGTTGTAATCGAACTTTAAGCCTCATAATAGACATCCTTCATATGATGACGTATTTTGTTTAATTTGCGAGCTACCTTATTATTTACATGTTAAAGAATTTATATATAACTAGATAAAATCCATAAGCACAACTTAAGTACAGTGCCACGCTCTAGTTTATTCACGCTATTTACTTTAAAACTTCTCAGACAGTTGTAGCACTGACCAACCTCTTCAAATATCCTCTTACTGTTGGTAATTCGTCAAATCTCGAGACTCCATTTTCTCCTTGCCTTAATTCTTTGATTGCATCACATGCCTCTTCAACAGCCTTCAAGTTGTTATCCGCTGTAAATACCACGAAAGCCTCTCCAACGTCATTGATCTGACCATCACTTTCTTCCAAAATGGCATTGATTAAGTCGTTACGAGATTGGAATCTCTGAAGTTTCAACGTTGCAACAAGTTTCAAACCGTCGACAAACTTTCTATCCACTACATTATCTTCAATGACCTCATGAATTCCAAATAGAGCCTCCTGGAATCTTGTCAGCATTTCAAATGCTTGTTCATCTTCACTTGAGTCAAGTTCAAGAAACTCTTTCTTGAAATCATCCACTAAATTATCCTGTAATTCCTTGTTTTGAGCAAAAGTCTCTCTCGCTCTTTTGAAAGCCCAATCCCTTTCACTCAGAACGTGTCTGATTCTCCACATTGTAGTTCTAATCTTTTCACTTATGTCTTCATAGTCATTTCTATTGTTCTTGGCAGCGTTCTTCAGCAAGTGATTTTCCCTAGCCAAAATATTCCTTTCTTTCAAACAGGTATACCAAAGTGAATGTAAATCCTCAAATGACTTCCTTCTTAACTCGGGAATACTCCAGGCACGCGAAGTTGTGTCTAGGTCCTCCGGACGTCTCATAAACTTCTTATCTGAAAAGAACTGCCACAGCGGATGGTCATCTGGTACCACAATATTCTTCGTAGACGGAGGGATAGGTGGTTGAATGCGTAACTCATTAGAGTGGTGTGTTTGCTGAGTGGGCAACCTGATCTGCTCTTTTGCCCTCGTCTCAGTATTCTTCGGCTTGGGCTTCGTGTACCTCGTCCGCGCCAGCTGCACGCACCCAGAATGGAACTGCCGTCTCAACATCTTCCAGTATAGCTCTTCTTTTCAGTGCTTACTATGCAAATGACTACCAATATGGCCTTTCAACCTGCTTTACAATTTGTCTTATAGTTGCTCTTATGCTTGTGATTCTGTTTTCTTGGAAGGGAGATTGAGCTTTTTTTTCCAAGTACTGAGCTTATGGCTCTGGACGAAGGCCCAAGCTCAGAAGGACCAAAAATTTTGGCAAAAAGCCTTCTCGGAAAGTAGGATTATAACAGTTGGAATTGTAATTTAAGTTGAACTACTGCTACAATAAAGGGAAGTGAGCCTTCATCGTGTTATACTGGGTATACATTTGTAATATAAGCGAGTAACGTGAATCGAGTCGTTTTTTCCGCATAGAAATTGAGTCGTATTTCAGTGTTTTTTTTGCATTATTTGTTGTGGTTTTGAAATACAGATAAGAGATGTCTTTGAGCACACCGTTGGATCTTTTGAAGCTCAATTTAGATGAGAGAGTGTATGTGAAGCTGCGTGGTGCCCGTGCTATGGAGGGTGTGCTGCAGGCGTTTGACTCGCATTGCAATATTGTGCTGAGCGATGCGGTAGAGACCATATATGAGCTAGTGGACGGTGAATTGAAGAGTCAAGAGCGGGCCTCTGAGATGATATTTGTAAGAGGTGATTCTGTAACTCTAATAACAGCAGTTTCCGAAGAAGAATAAACAGAAACGTTAAAATATGAGAAACTAACCATAATAAAAACAATATGCATTATAACAAATACTCTTACGTACAAGTCATCGCCAGTCACCACCTAATGATTATCCAATAGACTAAACCCATTCGGAATGTGTATATATAGATTGGAACAAATAAAAACTAATAAAAAAATAAAATACAAGTGTAATAGAAAGTAATATTTTCAGAATTTTGCCCTATATATAAATAATAAGATCAGCCAGCCCCTCGCTAATGACCGCTAATTGGAGCACTTGGTAGTTCTACCAATGCTTCTTTCATAGCTTGAACACCCTTCAACAAGTCCTCCTCTGAGATGACCAATGGTGGAGCCAATCTAATTATGTGGTCGTGCGTTGGCTTGGCTAGGACACCTTTGTCTTTCATTAATAGACATAGGTCCCATGCTGTACGGCCTTGGGCCTTTTGTGAGTCAATGACAATGGCAGTTAGTAAACCTACACCTCTTACTTCGGAAATCATACCGTCTGACTGTGCTTGAAGTTTACGTAGTTCATCTTGTAGTAGATCTCCGAGTTTTTGAGCTCTCTCAACCAATTTCTCTTCCTTGATGACATCAAGAGCGGCAATTGCAACTCTTGAGGCCATTGGGTTACCACCAAAAGTGGAACCATGGGAGCCCGGTGTAAAGCAGGACATGATTTCACGAGATGACAGCACACAAGACACTGGCAAAACACCACCAGAAATGGCTTTACCCAACAGAACTACATCAGGTTTTACACCTTCAGTATGCTCAAAACATAGCAACTTACCAGTTCTACCGATACCAGTTTGAATTTCATCACAGATGAAAAGAGAGTTGTATTTTTTACACAAGTTTTGGACATCCAATAGGTAGCCCTTTGGTGGCACAACAATACCAGCTTCACCTTGAATAGGTTCAAGGATCACTGCGGCAATCTTGTCACCATGAGACTCAAAAGCCTGTTCCAAGTCCTCGATATGGCCATATCTAATTGCCTGTCCCTTTGATGGGTTCTTGGCAGTTGTGTTTGTCAAAAATGGACCAAAGTGCTTTCTGGAGTCTTCCTCATCAGTAGACAAAGAGATTGCACCAAATGTTCTACCATGGAAGTTACCTTGCGCACCAAGAACAATGGCCTCGTTGTCTGGAATCTTCTTGACTTCGTAACCCCACCTTCTTGCCAATTTCAAAGCGGTTTCTACAGCTTCAGCACCAGTGTTCATTGGCAACACCATCTCATAGCCGAAATATTCAGTTACGTACTTTGCGAAAACGGCAAACACATCGTTGGAGAACGCTCTAGATGACAGAGTTAGAGTCGATGCTTGGTCGACTAGTGCCTTGACGATCTTTGGGTGACAATGACCTTGGTTCACAGCAGAGTAAGCACTCAGAAAATCCAAGTACTCCTTCCCCTCAGGGTCCCAAACGTGAGCACCAGACGCCTTGTGGAACACCACAGGCAGAGGGTGGTAGTTGTGCGCAGAGTATTTCTGTTCTAGTTCAACAGTTTCCTTGGAGCTAATGTTAAAGTTCATTATGTGGTTCGTCGCTATCGTTGTAGTCTTGCAGTAGTGTACGGTGAAAAAGTTCAAGGACTAATTTTGGGAAGTTTTAAGTACCACTTGGACCGAGTTTATATACTTTTTATTTTTTGTATTTTAAGAATCGTTGACAAGATAAAGAGAAAAGTTTTTCTCCTAGTTAACAGATAAATCCCCAACTTTCACAAATAATTTTTTTTTTCTCTCCTCTTTGTGGCATCTTCTCTGCCCCACTTCTCTTCTTTCCTTTAGCAAATCACTAACGCTTATTACTTCCTTTAACTTTAACCTTCAAAGGGTCTAATTTTAAAGGAAATCCTTTCTGAAAAATATATATTTTTCTTCAAGATGCGATGAGTGAAAGACAATGGGGGAAGGGGTGGGATGACCAGAGA
>ERZ1036435.175-NODE-175-length-52694-cov-11.896826_pt1 | contig 52694 bp, 21 predicted proteins | sample MGYA00514223_ERZ1036435 | MGnify/ENA primary metagenome ERZ1036435 (study PRJEB33795, sample SAMN09464927) | human gut metagenome | host: Homo sapiens | place: USA: Stanford, California | collected 2016-08 | study: EMG produced TPA metagenomics assembly of the... | reverse complement strand
GTGCTCAATGGGGCAGCACTTTGAGTTGCAGCGTTGCAGTGAGCACCAGATAGTATTAAAAGGGTGCTGGCAGTATGGCTGAATGGGATGAGTGCCTTAAGAGATATCCTGTGTCCTTCTGGCCCCCCTCCTTTGATAAACTGAATGGCAAAGTGTGGCTCTGGAGTGCCATGTCTATTTCGATTAAATAGTATTTACTGTTTATCATTTATAATAAATTATGGAATGGAGGGTTTGTCCCTCTGTATGTACTATGCTTTATCTATAATAATAGAATAGAATCCAGTGTGTGCGGGGGGTTGTAAGGGGTCAGTAGTCACTTCTCTTAAAACCCTAGACTCTACAGTTTGAAATCTCGAAGACCATGATGTCGGAGGCACCTTTGCGCTTCAACTCGTCCATTATATCAGCTTTACGTTTACGTTCGATCATTGAGTTCACCGCTACCCATCCGTCGTCGTCCAGCTTGGAGATTGTAGGTGCTCTTCTGCCCGGGGTGACCTTCAGTAGCTCTTTCAGGTTTCCTTCTGGGGTGTTATAGGAGCAGCATACGTATCTCTGCGCAGTTAGCACACCTTGGATACGGGACTTGATCACTTCGATCAGCTCCTCTCTGGACTTGTCCTGCTGTGGTCTTCTTGCCTGGATCAGGTATGCACTTGTCTCTAGCACTGTGGCTATGTCGATCAGTCCCGCAGCACGCATGGTCTCACCGCTCTCGACCAGGTCCACAATTGCGTCACCGACGCCCAGGGCACACGAGGCCTCGACGGACCCACCTACGTATTTGATCTTTGTAGATAGCTTATCCACTGGCTTGCCCAGGACTTCTTCTTCCAACTGCTGGAAGTAGTCGCGACTCAGCTTGACGAAACTGGAGACTATGGTCTTGCCGACCAATTGCTTGGGGTCTGTGTACTTGCGGTCCTTCTCAGGCACTTGCACTTGAAGCTTGCAACCTCCGAAGCCCAGGTCCATCAGCAGGTCGATCTCCTCGATACCAGACTCCTTCACTTGGTCCAGACCAGTGATACCCAGGTCACACTTACCTTCGCCGACAAACGTTGGGATGTCAGCTGCAGGAAGGAAGATAAGCGCAATTGGCAGCGTAGTGCACAGCGCAATGTCCAGTCTGTTGGAACGGTTGAACTTGATGTCCGACCCGTTCAGCAGCTGCTTCGTCTTCTCATACAGTCTACCTTTCTTTGGCACAGCAAACAGCAGTCTGTCGTTCAAGTGATTCACAAAATCCATTCTTCCTAATCTTATTGAGCGTCTTGTGTGTGAGAGGTCTCCTTATCAATGGCGAAACTAGTCCCAGTCAACAACTGCAAACTAGAATGCCAATTGCTTTATATACGTTGCCCAGAGAGTGCTCTCACAAGCAAGATGACGCACACGTTTGCAACGCAATTCCCAATGAGTCACTTTAGTGTAAGCCCACGCTTATCACTAGCAACAACAGCCTCCCTGCACAATCACTCATGATCATGACCAAACCTTCCACTGGCACAATCCCGAGTTCCAGTTGCTCTTGTAGTTGCAAGTTTAGCCATTATCAAAGGACTGCATTGGTGCATGAATGGATACATTTCGCAAGGACCAAATACAAAAGGCTGAAATATGGAGTGGAAGGGGCAGGGATATTACAAACTCAAGACACTAACACAAACGTCTCTCGACACATGCTACATGAGATATATAGCAAGGCCAGTTACTCCTGTATATTCCTGTATACTCCTGTCTACTTCTGTGTATAAGCTATATATTTGGCAGCCTTTAGGCTGTATGACACGTGACTGTTTTTTTAATATTATTTTTTCAATTCTTATTAGTGTCACATGGGTTTAGTTTCGCTGTTGCCGATGGGCCGATGCGATGAGCATTTGGTAGAAAAGGCAGCATATAAACCCATCATGGAAGCTATAATATTGGCGAGTTCCTGTCATACTTCTGGCTTTTTGGCTTCTGGAGCTCCCTCTATATGTTGTAGTGCGTGTGCATTGTGTTTGGAGCGATGAAGTTTGCGGATCATCTTAGGGAGTCTACGATTTCAGAGTGGAAGGGCAAGTATATCGATTACAAGTATGGCAAGAAGAAGCTGAAGAAGTACAAGGCGAACACTGCCAAGCTTAACATTCCGGCAGTTGGGTATGTGAGCGGGCGTGGGACGCCCAAGAAGAAGTACAACGATTTCCAGGTCGAATGTATAAACGATTTTATAGAGGACTGGTTGATACCCAACCAGCTGTACAAATGCAATGAGTTCTACTTGTGGTTGCTCAGCCAGTGTCAGGAGAAGTACTTGATCTTGTCGCAGCAGCTTGACTGTTACAGGGAGCACAAGAAGGAGTTCAGGGAGATATCATCGCGTGTCACTTACCAGACGTCATCTACCTCGGTGTTGCAGGCGTACGGGTCTATCTCAAATGCGCCGGAGGAAGATATCGAAGAGGATCCCGAGCTCAGTTTCAAGAAGCACGACAATATGTTCCAGATGACTTTGAAACACTTCCTGAACGAGCATGATTTGATGCCTTCCTGGCCCAAAATGTTTATAGAGACGATACCCGAGGCATTGAAGCCTAAAAGTATCAACACCAAATTGAAAGAGACTTTTGCATACAGTAATAAGCTAAACTTAAACCTTAACCTAATGCGCAATAAAGATGAACACGGTAATAAGATACTTAAAAACCCACATAAAGAGTTGAAGCATGCCAGAGCTTTACTCAGCGATGCCTTACTTGAATTCTACCTTTTCCTACAACTAGTCAAGAGCTACAGAGATGTCAATGTTGTAGGGTTTCGTAAAATAGTAAAGAAATTCGATAAAACATGCAAGACTCAAGAACTCGCAGGATTTATGAGATTCGTTAGAGCTAATTATACCATCTTCAAGCATGATGCAGTGTCGACAGAAGCTACAATAAAAGCTTCAAAGGCAAAAACTCTCACCGACGATGATATTGGGGAGGACTCCTCAACGATTACTGATACTAACGTATCGCTCACATCGACCACGATTGACCCATTAAGAGCTTGGGAAGCCAAACTGACTAAATGGTACACCGTAGATGTAGTAAACTCGTTATCGGAGAAGAAAAGACATTTGGAGAAACTTAAGAAAGTAAGCATTCAATATTCACTAAATGAACAAATGATTCATAGAAACAATAGGGCTATCTTGCAGATGACTGTTTTTGGTGTGTTTACAGGTATTGCAGTGACATTAATTGCATATACCTTATATCTGGCCTTTCTATCACCACTAAATACAAAGAGACATAAAATCTTGTTCCCAATTTGGGGTGGTTGGTATATGATACTATTAATTTCCCTGTTTTTCTTGATCGATTGCTTCATTTGGCACCGTACAGGAATCAACTATAGATTTATTATGTTTGGTGAAGTTCAAGCGAAAAGTGGTACTCAGTTTTTCAATAATGATTTTGCAACTACAGGAATACCACTGAGATTATATTTTTTGGCGTTCTTTATTATATCATGTGCTATCATATCTGCTCTCAGTTTCCATTTTGATCACTTAACTCCATATGGCTACATTTACTTCATTGTTGTAGGACTTCTCTTTATCACACCATATGATTTGATCCCATATTGGGATAAATTGGTTGAAACGAGAAAGTTCTTAGTCACAACCACGATTAGATTGGTACTTTCTGGTTTATATCCAGTTGAGTTCAAAGATTTCTTCTTAGGTGATATTATATGTTCATTGACATACACCCTTTCTGATCTTGCTATTTTTGCATGCTATTATGCACCAAAAACTCGGAAGGACCCTTTGGGGATGTGCGGATCATCACATTCTAAGGCAATGGGTGTATTATCGTGCTTGCCAAGTTTTTGGAGATTTATGCAGTGTGTCAGGAGATTCTTTGACTCAAATGACTGGTTTCCACATCTTCCTAATGCCGCAAAATATCTTTTGGGCGTTGCCTATAATGCAACCTTGTGTGCATACAGACTTTCGAATCATTCACCAGCAAAAAGAAATCCCTTCATAATTTTTGCAACACTCAACTCTATTTCCACCTCGATTTGGGATTTGGTTATGGATTGGTCGGTATTACAATCGTCAATCGGTAATGAAAATTTATTTCTACGTAAGGACCTCTACCTTGCTGGTAAAAGAAATTGGGAAACTGGTAAGTATGACTGGTCTAGAAAAGCTGTTTACTATATTGCTATGGTACTGGATGTGGTTATTAGATTTCAGTGGATCGTTTATGCAGTAGCACCTCAAACTATTCAACAAAGTGCGGTTACATCATTTGCTCTAGCCGTGACTGAGGTTTGTAGGAGATTTATATGGGTGATATTTAGAGTAGAGAATGAACATGTTGCTAATGTTCACTTGTTTAGAGTTACAGGCGAAGCCCTATTACCTTATCCAAATCAAGATGTCGTTGATTTTAGTGGAAAAGCGACTACCGATTTATATGATGATCAGCATTTCCAGCAGGGTCGGGATTCTATTGAATCATCAAGGCCATCTCATCTTCATGATTTGGATCTATCTTTGTCTGATATAAATAATAAGTTTGAGGAACCTACAGCTACCTATCATTCAATTGTGAGAAGAAGAACTGCCATTTTTGATAATATTTCAAGATCAATACCATGGGCTCATGCTAAGGACTTTCAAAGGCCACTGACCCAACATAATGGTGAAAGCTCTAAAACCTATGAATCTGATAGCGAAAGTGAGGGAGAAAGTATAGCATAATCATGGTCGGATTTTTTAAAAAATAACTTGTTCGAATGCAAAAAAATTCAATAATTATAGAAAATAAAATAATATAAACAATTCAATTTAGTTCCATAAATGAATTATACAGTTGAAAATTCTTGGACCTTAGCATAACTGGGCAGATTCAATCTTCTATATATAGCCTTAGTTAGCCACACAGGGAAAATCGAAACAACAAGAATCAATATCAGCTCAGTTATGAATTTCAAGGTTGAAATGTACTTCAGATCAAAATATTCTCCCAAGAATGGTACTGAAAACACATATATGGCTAGAGTTACTATCTCGGTGATAATCATGGTTTTGTTCCATGTGTATATCTCTAAAGCAACCATTATCAACTCATTAAATATCAGAGCAGTAAATCCAATTGCGACCATTTTAGTGAAATCTATTTCAGCTAAGCTTGTGAATGTTTGTGAAAATCCTTGAATTACTAAACCTTGGTAAAATGAGAGCGCTACCCACACAAAAAAAGTCTTGTATGATAAAGATTTCCCCTCTGTTAGGTCCTTGTATAGTTCAGGATACATCTTGGTTAGGGATTCATCTATGTCATGATCTAGTGTTAAAGAGAAAACTGGAGCCATGGTATAACACGTCGCATAACCAACCATTAACCAACCTTGATACAGTGCTATTGGTTCAAATTGAGAACAGACAGAGAAAACGGCTTGGCAAATGGCTATTATTAGTCCTCTATGCATAACAAATTGGGCAAGTTTGGCTGATCTCTTGTAGGAGTTACGTCCATGCCACAGTAAGAGCTCTGTTAGATGGCAAAACTGAGTTATGGAAAAATCTGCTGCCAATGAGGCTTGTTTACCTTCTTTTCCTACGATACCAACACCTACGTCTGCGCATTGAATCATGCTAACATCGTTACCACCATCGCCAATACAGCATACCCTTTTACCTGTTAATTCTCTGATGATTAAAGCTACATCAGCTTTTTGTTGAGGTGTACAACGGCATGCAATCACAGTTGGTAGATGAACTACTACATCAAAAAATTCCTGTCTATAGTATTTCAAGAACATTCCCAATGATTCACCGTCAATTAAAAGGCATGCATTCTTGTTCACTTTCAGATATTCTAGCTGATTGAAGGCACCTTCTGGTTTGGACAGTTTTGTGACCACATGAACGTATTGTCCTCTAGATATCAACTTCGCACTAATCGATACACATCTTGCAGTTTCAACCTTATCACCCGTTAACATCCAAATTTTGATACCAGCATTTCTTAGAAGTTCAATTGACGATTTAACGTCTTTTTGAAGCTTATCTTCGACACCCGTTAAACCTAATAGTTCTAAATCATGTTCAAGATACTTTGAGATTGTGTTTGCCATCTCCTGTTCTCTGTTATACATAGATGCTGAAACTTCTTCATATTCTTTCTTGAACTGCTCATAAATCTTCTTGGTTAATTTCTTGCGCCCAATAACAAGAGTTCTTAAACCCTCTCTTGCCATATTACCTGTTTCTTCTTCAAGCCAATCATTGTTTGCGACAATTCTGTTCATAACTGTGTCGGCACCTTTTTGTAAGAACCAATACTGATCTTTTTGTTTATCATAAACTATTATGCCCATACGCTTAGTATCAGAATTGAAAGGGAACATAGTCAATACGTCATAATTTAATATGGTGCCGCTATGCTCATGTAATAGAGACATGGAATGACGATCACGTTTGAAAAGTGAAAGACCAACTGACTCAGTAAATTTAACAATTGCAATTTCATCGGGAGATGCTGCTTGATATGTAAGTTCATCATCTTCAAATGTTGGGGTAACATTATGACAAATTGCAAGAGTTGTAATGAGGTCTATTACATGTGTGGCAGCATCTTTTCTGGTTGTCGACCTAGGTCCTAAATTAGTGACAGAGTCATTTTTGGATTCTATCATTCCCTGAATATAGTCTGAAACAATATCTGCAGTCTCTGTAGTGTACGAGACATTGCCGAGATGTACTTTCTTCAGTTGCATATCATTCTGTGTCAATGTCCCTGTCTTATCACTCAATAGATATTCAATCCTACCTAAATCTTCCGGAATAGTACTAGTTCTAACAATTGTTTCAGGTATAGTCTTGTCATGTTCTATTTGGTGAGCATACACTGACTTTGCTAAATCGAGATTAACTCTTAAAGAGACAGGGATAATTGTGGAAAACAGAATGAGGTATCTCATAATGTCAACATACCAATCATCGTTGTGTAAGCCCGCAAATACAACCAATAATATGGATAATATGAACACGCAAGCACACAAAATTTTCGAGATATCATTAATCTCCAACTCTAAAAGGCCTGTCTTGACCTTAGCTGAAGTTGTATTCATAGCTTGCCTAGTGTCCCTACCTGTATAAATAACGCATCCTATACAGAATCCACTAGATGCTAAAACTGTATTTGCCCACAATGTGTTGTCAATTGTTAGACCCGAGGTATTTGTATCTTTATATGTTACTCTGCCCAGAAAACTATGAATTGACTTTTCAGGTGCTGAGGCTGTAATAGTAATCTTTTCCAGTAAATCATCTTCATTCAAGTTTTGAGTAAGTGTGCAAGCTATTCTTAATTTCCAATCTGTTTCACCATCCAATTGGTCTGTCTTGATAAATGCTTCACCCGAAGGTTCGCTTGATTGCAGTAGGATAAGATCTGCTGGAACTCTTGCACCCTTGCTAATCTTGATTAAATCTCCAACTTTAAGATCTTTACTTGCAACTGGTCTTGGTCTTCCAAGAACTTCGTAAAGCTCCATGTTAGATTCTCTATCACGTCTTCTCCTTTGGATGTCATCAGATGCCTCCTTCGCCATAGTGACAGTTAGGACAAATGCTAGTGGCACCACATATGATGAAAGATAACCAATCCTAAGGGCTGGTATTGCTTGCGATAATGCAACTAATAAAAAGTATAAGTTGAAGAAGAATTTGAACTGTTCATATAATAAAGTAGGCAAGAATGTGACAGCATTGTATTTTGCGTTTGAGACTTCATTTGATGGAAATCTATGTCTATCATAAACTTGAGTTGTACCAGGATGGACTTCCCTTTCTGTATGCTCATCTCCCAATGCAACAGATGTACTATAATCTTTCCAACCGCTAGATATTGCTGTTTTAACATTTACAAACCATTTTTTCAGTCCAACTCCTATCGTTGAAGGGGTATAGCCTGTTACAGATCTTGAACCGGAAACATTATTATACTTGTTATACCTACTGTTCAGCGTGGAAGCATTAGATCTTGTCCTATCACGCATGAGTGGGTGGCCATCGTTATCAAAATGTTCTTCATCTTCTAAAACACTTCTCATTTCAAAATTCTCGTCTATGTCAAAATCGGTGATTCTATTGCTATTGTTCAATGAATTATCAATATGATATCCTCGTACCGGGTTGATTTCTATATTGTCCAATGCCTCGTCAAAACTATTTTCAAATGAATCTAAACTAACGCTATTTCGTGAGTTCAAGTTGTGTGGAGATGCAGACATTTGAATTATTATGATATTATTTGAAACCAGTCAAAATAAGTCAGAAAGAAAACTTAGAGAGCGATTAAATCAAATGGTTAAATGGGTTCAATAAATCCAAACTTCTGCCTTATTTTCTTAAAATTTAAAAATCTCTTTTTATGTCATATACCCCAATGGTTCAATTATTGGTCTATCTAGTCTTGGTGCGGAATGCGCAGTTTGTAAACTGGTCGCAATAAATCACTTCCAAGAAACAATGATCCTTACCAATATAAAGATAAAAAGTTGGTAAAGAGTAGAATAGTGCTAGTAATTGTAATAATCCCTCAGTAACTGTTGTTTTGATTTATAATTTAATCAATTAAATCAGTTTCTGAAGTAGAAACAGGGTATTTCTTCGATTTATTCTCTTAGATTATTTCTTATCGGTGCGATAGTGCACAAATATCTAGCAATTGGAGCTTTCTCGATTTAGTAGCGCTTTTTGAGGTCTTAGAGGCTGTGGTAGTGGTAAATTATCTAATCCGAGTACCAAACACAATTGGTTACTTCTATAATATTGAAGATCCTTTGTGTTTTTAAGAAATCAAGATGCCTTGAAATTAAATTCCTAAGCCTAAAATGTACTACGTATTTTGTGATCTGAGCCATTAGACCCATATAAACGAATTGAATAGTCATTAGTTATATATTGCTATCTATAGGTTAGAGTCTATCGGGTGATGCAATTTAGTCGTAACTTGGTCTATAAGATGTATGGAATAGCTGCGTAACGAGGAACTTCTGTATCTTTGAATTTTGAAAGATAGAACTTCCTTGATTCTAAAGCTGAAATGCTTAGACTGGCGATTACCCAGATCAATGGCCATACAAATTCGTGTCCATAAGAGACAAGAGAGCCATAAATGATCATTTCATCTAAGTAATGGGGGCAACAAACCAATTCAAAGAGTCGAGACCTTGGTACACTGTATTTTTTCAGTTTTGATAGGACTACATGGTTTTTGTATTGATCCCAGGAAGCCAAAACCATTACCAATATGGGCAACACTCTAGCTGTAGTATTTTCTCGTTGCACTCTTAGATACACTAGTATATTGAGCTGGCTATAGAACCATAAGCCAACGGCATAATGGGACCAGTTCATCTTGGATTTCTCTGTGTATTTGCTGATATAAAGCGTTTCGTAGAGTCTTCTTGAAGAATGTAAAAACAGTTGCCATACTAGGATATCTGTTGGGTATGATGCCAGTGTTACTAATGCTAACACTGATGAGAGAATATAAAAATGGGCAAAATATGACTTAGGTACACTAAAATTCTTGATTTTATCCCATATATTCTCATTACCATTCTTCGCAAATGTAAATGTCTTTCCATATCTAAGGAAGTCAGGAAGGTAGTACTTTGCAATAATCAAGGACATGAGCCCAACAATATTACTTAACCGTAGACATATGGTTATCAATTGTAATATATTTGAGTTATCTATCATTTGATGTCATTCCTTGCAAAATTATATTGATCTGTTCTTAAAAGTCATGAATATTTACTATTTTGTATATGATGGATATTTCTATTTTTTTCATCATTTTAATGTTTTTGTTCAAAATCTTGCTAGTTAAGATGGAGAAATGGATGAGTAGAGACAACCCTGTCCGAATAGAAAAACTAATTATTCATATATTATTAAGCTAAATGTGAAACTGAGCTTTCGAATTTTTAAACTTTATTATTAATTTAATACGTTATATTATACAAGTAAACCATTATATAAAGATGGTAAAAAAAATAAGAGAAATGCAAAAATAATTAATTATGAAAAAATTTGAAGTCATATGTTTGAATAGTGTCATTCTTCGCATATTTCAGTAAAGTAACATAGCTTTTCGGGCAGAACTTTATCCTGAGTGCAATCTCTAGCAAGCGTAACAAAATAAATTTTCTAGCAAGGTATAATTGAAAAAATTATATTTTATCGAAGTGGACTTATTCGAATGTGTATGATTTCATTATGAAAGAGGAATATAATCTCAAAAACAAAATTAGGAGTTACTGGGTAGCATTTTAACGACCAAAGTACTTGATTTCTAGAGGTCTGACAATGTTAAAGACAATAAAAGCCCAACTCATACCCAATTCGAAACCAATATCACCACCATGCTTACCGATATGTCTTGAAATTTCACCAGTCCAGTAAGTTTGAGACATACCCAAGGCGACACCGAAAGCACCGACAAACAAAGCTGAGCAACCAGCAATACCAATTGGCAACCTGTCCCAGTTGTTCCAGTCCTCGATGTTGTAACCTTTGAAACCCCTTCTGTAGATAAAATGTTCGGATAGGGAAATAGCAATGTAAATAGCCAAATAGTAACCGATAGAGTCCATGAAGTTTTCCAAAAAGCCTTCAAAGTAATAAGATGCAGGAATGGAGATACCAACAACAGCTGCGTTACCAGCTAGGGTCCAGACGACTCTTGGAACTCTTGAGAATGGTTCATATAGAGCTTGCACAGACAAAGCAATGGTGTACATGTTAGGAATATTGTTGGCGATAGTAGACATGGCTAGCAAGACACAGCAAAATTCACCAAAGCCGTGTAGGGAGTTTGGAACCAAAATAGCATAAGTCAAACCACCCATGTTGTCCTTGTCATACAAGGCCATCCACTCTGGGTTGTTAACAGCACCCATAGCAGAGGCGGCACCCAAGATCATGGTAAATAGTAATGGGAAAGCCAGACCGGCACATAGGAAGAAGAAAATCTTGAATTTGTTCATTGTTCTTGGCATGTAGACAGTGTAGTCAGCTGCGTAAGTAGTCCAACCAGCGGCGAAACCGTAAATTGCAGAACCGAAAGACAAGACACCACCAGCAGTGGTAGCACCCGAAGTCCATGGACCATTACTAAATTGGCCAGACTTATGTAGTCTTGCGATAATGACCAAGAACACAGCAAAATTAGGAACCCAGGACCATCTTTCATAAGCGTGAATGATACTGTACCCAAAGAAAGTGACCATAACTGTACCACCAACGATGACTAGACAGCCACCCCACAGAGGTAGTTGATGGCTTCCCTGGTTAACTATGTGAAGTAATTGTGCGGCAACAACAGTGTTAACGACACCCCAACCAACACAGGCGACAACATTAATAGCTGCAAACACTCTGGCTGTGACATTACCAACAAGGAAACGGGATAGAATCATTTGTCTTAGACCAAACTCGGCACCAAAGACAGAGAAGAACGCAACGGAAACCAAACCAATCATGTTAAAGAACACGATGGTCAAGACACTAGTACCAAAATTCAGACGGAAGACGATAGGACCCAAAGCACCAAGAGCATAAGAAGCCAGCACCAAGTTGGCGGAAAACCACATGGAAGCGGCGTTCAATACTGAGTCATCGGTCTTCTCTTCATCTGTAACTGGTTCAACACCTTTGGTCTCTGCGTTCATCTTAAGAGCCAATCTACTAATGAAACCAAGTTTTAGCTTGGTTTCTTCAACAGTAGCAGCCTCAGAAGAGTTTGTGAAATCATCACCATAGTCATACTCAAAGTCATTAGTATTTACGTTGGTGGTCTTGACATCTTCAACAGGTTGCTTCTCAACTTCATTCAGCTCATAGTCATTAGAGTGACTACCGTCAGAACCACTATGGTCGTGGTTTCTATAATTCAACTCCATTGCAGATTTATTATTTTTTGGATGTTGTAGTATTATTGTTAGGTAAATATAACCCGACAAATAAAGATAACGTAACTCTTCAGCAAAGAAATTCCAATCACCTTCGATATACTCTGCAAAAGAATGGTCGAATATTATTTCACAAAATAGCCTTTATATATATAACACAAATAGAGGAAATAGTTATCTATTGTAGCTTTCTTTCTTTTTTGTTTCTTTATGAAAGCCTTGTACAATAGGAAGTAAATGGAAACCGTATATCCTAGACAGGAACTCAAGAGTTATCGCCCATTCACCTCTACAACCAAGAATCAGTATAGACTTTGATTCTGCCCAAGCTCATCGCATTAGAGTCTCTAGCTGTTCGGGCCCCCTCTCTATAGTAAAGCCATTTTTTTTTTCAAGACTCATTATATCCCCGTACAACCAAAGTGATTTTCGGTGAAAATTTTTTTTTGTTTTTCCGCAGCATTACTGATAGAAAATATTACTTTTTTCCTGATTAATTAGTTATCATTGATAATTTAATGATACTAGATGGATGACCTATCGTAAGTTCTTTAACTTCTTTTTCCCTGCAAGAAAGATGGCTGTACAGTTGTTATCATGTAGGAGATAACGATTTGATTACAGGATGGCACGGTGATATGGTGACACGAGCAATCTTTGTTCGTGGGTTTTCGTGTGCTGCTTTTCGGACCAGGCATCGGGTAAGGATGGAGTCACTGCCGGATAAATTACCATCTAGACAGATTTTATTAGCAGAGAAGTAAATTGTATAATCAACTATGGCCCATTCCGATTAGTAGTGCAGATGTAGATAATGTGTTTCGTGATAGATTGAAATCTTGTGATTAATAATCGCACAGCTGATAAGGTTGTACGTCTGTTATATGATCAAGCGTGTAACTGTTGATATAGTCTAAAGCGATCTTGTGGATCAGTTAGTTCTTGTGTACAGTTATACTTAGAAGACATGATGATAAGACATTAATTCAAAACTCTAAGGGTATATTATACAAATTATACTGGTTATCCTTTTTCATTATACAGAATAAGATGCTAGAACTTAGGTTTAACTTCATAGACTAATGGAGATGAGGGCTCCTTTTATACCTTTTATCTTTAATAGATAAACTGGTTCTAAGAAGTCCTAACTCGGTTTCTTTTCTGATTAGTAATCTTACAAAGGTGAAAATTCTTTTCACCTGTAAGATGACCATAGTCCGTTACCGGCCTAGTTATATCTTATCTTATCTTCTCCTTCGTTTATATACTTCTGTGCCTGTATGAGCGGTACTATAATGCCTGGTGTCATAAGCGTTTAAGACGCTCATATTCGTGGCACGGTATGATCATATGATCATTTTCGTTTAGAACAATAAGTAGTTTCGAGTTTATCTCAACATGTACAGGCATATTGTACCAGACGACATGCACATGCATCTGTAAGTACACAGTGACATACATGCATCTGTAAGTACACAGTGACATGCACATGCAAGTTCTCTCTACTCACGGCCAGAGATTAACACAGGGAGTCACGCGCTGCAAAAGAAACACGTATCCCGCGACTCCCCCCCCTTCCAAGCAACCACCCAACAACCCAGACACCCCGCACCCCTTACAACAGAGACAACAGACAAGGGGTTTCGCGGTGTGTGGGGAAGAGTGGGGTAATGGGCTGTGACCTCGTTGAGGCTCGAGTTGGAGATCGAGTTCGCAATAACTGCTACACCTGTAAGTGCTACGCCTGTAAGTGCTACGCTGTAAGTACAAGTACTACTGCCACTGCAACTGCCACTGCCTCGCAGCCAAAACCTTATTTCGGGTCAATGGACTCCAATTCGCAAGGAGATGACCCTCGGAGTTCCCTGTTGGGGATTTTCAGGTCATGCCGTAGCCGCCGTTCTCCACCTTACCCCCCCAAACTGAATAGTGGGTAATGGGAAACAGGGGGGGGGGGATAAAAAAAAAAAGTATAAATAGGGCCAGAGTTTGGGTACTTTTCAGATCTCATCTTCCAAATTGGATATACTTAACAAAAAAACAAAAACACAACAACCAAACTTTATAACATGTCACCATCTGCTATTGCTGAGAAGAAACAGGTGGACAACATCCAGGAGATCAAGGACAAGAACCAGGAGCCTGCGCACCACGAGTACGAGCACTTGACCAATGTCGGTGTGGTCAAGCAGAAGCCTATCGACCACAGGTTGAAGGACAACATCAAGACCCACTACTCGCCTCACCTTGACGGCTTGCAGGAGTACAAGAGACAGTACCAGGAGTCCATCGAGAACCCAGAGAAGTTCTTCAGCGAGAAGGCACGCTCTTTCATGAACTGGTTCAGGGACTTCGACAGGGTCTTCGTGCCAGACGTGGACAACCCAACAAAACCTTCCTTCGAGAACAACGCCTGGTTCCTGAACGGCCAATTGAACACTTGCTACAACTGTGTCGACAGACACGCTTTGAAGACTCCAAACAAGACCGCCATCATCTACGAGGCAGACGAGCCCGGTGAAGGCTACTCGATGTCTTACAAGGAACTGCTGGAGAAAGTCTGCCAAGTGGCACAGATCTTGAAGTACTCCATGAACGTCAAGAAAGGTGACACTGTTGCAGTCTACATGCCAATGATCCCAGAAGCACTCATCACTTTGCTAGCCATCTCGAGAATCGGTGCCATCCACTCCGTCGTCTTCGCAGGTTTCTCTTCAAACTCCCTAAGAGACCGTATCAATGACGCCGGCTCCCGCGTAGTGATCACCGCTGATGAGTCCAACAGAGGCGGCAAGATCATCGAAACAAAGAGAATCGTAGATGACGCCTTGAGAGAAACCCCACAAGTCGAACACGTCCTGGTCTACAGGCGTACCAACAACCCTCAAGTCAACTTCCAAGCTCCAAGAGACTTGGACTGGGAAACTGAGAGAAAGAAGTACAAGACTTACTTCCCTTGCGAACCCGTCGACTCAGAACACCCATTATTCTTGCTTTACACCTCGGGATCTACAGGTACTCCAAAGGGTGTTCAACACTCTACCGCAGGCTACCTACTGGGCGCCCTGTTGACGATGAGATACACTTTCGACGTCCATCAGGAAGACGTGTTCTTCACCGCTGGTGACATCGGTTGGATCACAGGCCACACATACTGTGTATACGGTCCTTTGCTGTACGGTTGTACTACTTTGGTCTTCGAAGGTACCCCTGCTTATCCAAACTTCTCTCGTTACTGGGAAATCATTGACAAACACCAAGTCACCCAGTTCTACGTCGCACCAACTGCTCTGCGTCTACTAAAGAGAGCTGGTGACTCATTCATCGACGGCTTCTCCCTGAAGTCTCTACGTTGTTTGGGCTCAGTTGGTGAACCTATCGCTGCTGAAGTCTGGGAATGGTACTCTGACAAGATCGGTAAGAACGAGATTCCTATCGTCGACACTTACTGGCAAACCGAGTCTGGTTCTCACTTGGTCACTCCTTTGGCAGGTGGTGTCACACCAATGAAACCAGGTTCTGCATCATTGCCATTCTTTGGTATCGAAACCGTCATCCTGGACCCAACTACTGGTGAAGAGATTAACGACTCTCATGCAGAAGGTGTCCTGGCAATTAAGAGACCATGGCCATCCTTTGCCAGAACCATTTGGAAGAACCATGACAGATTCTTGGACACCTACTTGAACCCATACAAGGGCTACTATTTCACAGGTGATGGTGCCGCTAGAGACAAGGATGGCTACATCTGGATTCTGGGTCGTGTTGACGATGTCGTTAACGTCTCCGGTCACAGACTATCCACAGCTGAAATTGAAGCTGCCATTATCGAGGACAGAATGGTCGCCGAGTGTGCTGTCGTTGGTTTCAACGACGATCTGACCGGTCAAGCTGTTGCTGCTTTCGTGGTCTTGAAGGACAAATCGACCTGGGCTTCTGCCTCCGAGGAAGAACTTCAAGATATTAAGAAGCACTTGATTTTGACTGTGAGAAAAGACATTGGTCCCTTTGCTGCACCAAAATTGATTGTCTTGGTTGATGACTTACCAAAGACCAGATCCGGTAAGATCATGAGGCGTATCTTGAGAAAGATTTTGGCAGGTGAGTCTGATCAATTAGGTGACGTCTCTACCTTATCCAATCCTGGCGTTGTTAAGCATTTGATTGACTCTGTTAAATTGTGAAAATTGTCTAGCAATCGAGAAAGGATATTCTGCTATTACTTGGCTTTTTATTCTTTTTTGACCTGTGTCAAAACAAAATACACATTTTCATGTTGTTCTTTCTCATTTCCATTCCTTTTATATCTGTAATATTTATGATGAAGTCAAGAATTGCATGTTAGTTGCTGGTTAACTATGAAATAGTGTACGTGTCGATATCTACATCTATATATATTTGTTATAATATCAATATTCTTTTAACATAAAATTAAAATTAAGAAATATAAGTTTTCCGTTTTGGAAATATGAAGAAGATTGGGGCTAATAGGCTATGTCCCACATATGGAATGAACTAAAGATCAATTTACTGGGGACTGTATTATTCCATCGACATCACTGAAGAGCTAATACATCGCAATGAAAAAAAATCCAAGCCCTTTAACACCACATATTTAAGCATAAGAAAATAGTTACTATGCATGCAATTTATATATAATATAGTTGAGATATGCAATAGGAAGAAAGATATACAAACAAAAAATAAATTTATCAACTACGTAAGCAATCCCAACAACACATGGAGAATAACTGAGGAGATACTCATTTAGCAAGAACTCAGGCCAATAAACTCATAGAAGGCATTATACACTCTAGCATAGCACCTCTCAAGTACAAAAGATCCATGTTCTTTCTAGGAATCACAACTCCACCAATTAATATTATATTACCGTCATATTCAATAGCTTCACCACCCACACTCACTACAAGCATGGCTTCGGGGGTATCTTCCATAGTCAAATATGCTGTGTTATCATCCTCTGTCTTACGTGACTTTATTGACCTAACGGCAAGACTTTGTGTATTGAGATCAAAGGTATTGAATATTGTACTACCAGCAGGAACTCTATCAAGGTTGAATTGATATGGGATGTTTTTGTAGTATTTATTTACATCTGATTCGATCATACCTCCAGTGCATACAAGCATGTGCCCTATGAGATTCATTGAATGTCCCACTATCCCCAAATTCAACGGTACTAAACCTTCCATTTTATTTTCCGTCTTAGCATAAGTATCTATTTTCCTCCACACTTCTAACTCCAGATCAAACCACCACATGTCACTATAAATATCTGTTCCAGCAGATCCACCATGAATGACAATTGTCCTAGCACCAGCGTTGGTTGGTAATGCAATGGTTCTATTAGGTTTTCCTCGTCCTGGTAATCCACCACCAGGAACCTGCTCTGGTGGAAAGAGACCACTGCCCGAAGTATTTACTTTATTACTTGCATCCATTGGCTTGCGCGAATTAATAACATCCGACTCCATATTCGTTGCAACATTGGGGAATATAGGTCGGGACTTGTTCCTTACATTAATGCTCTCAAAATCTACCATATATTCAGAATCAAGCCTATCGAGTAGATAAGTTTCAAACGATTGTTTATAAACCAATCTCATATTAGGTACACAGTAACCACAAAAAGCTCTACCACTAGGCCAGTTCTCCGAATTTTGAATGGTCTTAATTGACTTTGCTAATGCGGCATCACCAAACTTGCAAAAACCACCTTTTCCTCTTGCAACTACAGTAACCTCAATTTTCCACATATCAGCAATAGCTTCATATCTATCATCTCCTGTTTGTCTATAACCACCAAATATGTATATAGTGTGCAACCCAAAATTGTTCTTCTTGTCAGACTTCTCCTCATTATCTTTGCTATCCAATTTTAACTGAGGCTCAGCGTATAAACTCGTTTGGCTAACATTCGAAGAAAAGGGAGTATTTGAGACAGTAGCATTCATATTCACCGATATCTGAGTATGTCCAAATCTAGGATGTAATTCTGGATAACCTGCTGAGCTTATGGTAGGTGCAATAATTTCCACCTTGGTAAACTTAAAAGAAACTACATCCAAAATATACCCCATATTATTGACAAATGCCCTTTTTTTCAAATAAATAACACCGTTTTCGTCACAGACAGAATCTGTTTTTATTTCAAACCCACCATAGAAAAATAGATATCTATCCGTTAATTTAGACCCTCTCATTCCTATAAGTGGCGGCGGTATTTGTCCAGATATTATGGGCCTAATTAACCTGGAAGAAGGCAAAGAGTATATGTATAAGTGTGGATTATTAATCATCGATGGGTTATTAATAATTTGTGACAACAGAGGAGGTGGTATATTCTTAATCCCATCAACTTTAAACTGACTTAAATCCGGTGCATCTTCTTCATACCCATAAATTGGGATTAGACCTCCAAGAATGTAGCATTTACCTGCCAGTTCTACTGCTGTATGATAAAGGAACGATGGCGGCTTATATTCAGAAAACAAGGACGGTACCAACGAGCTTCCGGAGAATATATCGTATTTACCAGCCATATAACTTTCACCATCAACAAATAGAGGATTTGACTTTCTGTCTTGTATATACGAAAAGGAATTTTCCTTTCTTCTCTCAGATAAAAGATATTTCTTAAAGTCATCATGTACTGATGGAACCCAAAGATTATGTTGCTTCAAAATATCTTCTTTTCTAACATTGACAGTGAACAACTTCTGACAATATTTGATATATGATGCTGCAGTATGAAGGTCAATCACCTCCTTTGACTGTATTAAACTCGATAACTTTTCCTCATCCAAAGGTTTTTCTAGCTTTTCCAATATAATATTCATATCAAAATCTATGTGTGTTAAAGACGGTACTTGCACTTTCGAATTATTATCGGATCCGGTATCAGAAGAATTGGCTATATAGCTACCGTCATCAGAATGTTCCTCATTAATGTTATGCTCTACCGAACTATTATTTGATATCGACTTTATTGGATTATCATTTCTTATTGATGTTTGGTAATTGATGTTCCGCCTCGAGAGGTAGTATTTTTTTAACAATGTTTCATTATACTTTGAGAAATTACTTTTTTTTTGGTTTGAAAGCAGTAATGATAGAATTGAATTGTAATTTGAGAGATATGGGATATTACTAAATTGTTTCAGATCTGAGACATCAACGTAGTTAGATACATTAGCTGTCAGCTTTTCATCCATCAAATTTCGATCGGTATGAATTATGTTTGGAGGTACTGGAGACCCAAAATCAGAGAAGTTTTCATCACTTAGGCTTAATTCGTTCATTTTTGTTGGTTATGGTAAAATTACAATCAGTAAAGACTAAACTGGAATTAGTAGTTTTTATCTTACTTCAGTTAGTTGAAGATAAGGCCTTTCAAAATTTTAACCTCAGCCTTCTTAAACCAAATTTTTATTGATACAAATGTTCAAAATTTATCTCCTAGTTATAACAAAGGTATGGACGACCAAGAAATCTTGTACTATCAATTTATTTTCCGTGTAAAACCTAATGCAGAGGAAACTAAGAAAGTGGACAGTTCAAACAGAAAGTGGCTAGATGAGGATGACGTTCCTCAATGCAAAAATGCAAAAATGCAAAAAAATGTAAAGCTTACACAAAACCAATACTTCGGTCTTACCAAACGATTCTAGTAAAGACAACCAAAATAGCCACAAAATTGAAAACAACAGTTTCAATTCTCCTAAACTGAGATACTTATTTTACAATCAATTAATTGCCCTCGTTATAAAAGTTTTCACTTATCTCTGTAGATTTTGCCTTTGTGTTCCTCAAGTAGCAAAATGAAAAACGAACTTTTAATTTCTTGTTCTTACAGGAAAAGAATTAAACGGTTCGGTATTGCCAATAGAAAAAAAATGAGGAACAGGAGTTCAGATAGAAGATTATAGTAGTAAATGCTTCTCAGTCTGTACTATATGTAGGAATGCGATGTGAATAAATGACCTTCAACAAACTAAAATTCACTCAATATGCAGAAATTCATCTACCTGAATTGCCTTTTAGTCTCAAAATACACACCAACAAAATACTCACAACTCTTTTAAATTGGTGCCTGAGCTTTTTCGAAGAAAAAGATTCCGAATATGATAGTCCCTATTCTAAGGTAGGCTATTGATTAGTTATTTCAATCTTTCTGGAGATGACCTGTATTCAGTTACAGCACTGTGATTTGTATTACCAATCTGATAGTCGGCACCAAACGTGTCTTTTCTTTTAACTCGATTTGTTGTAGTAGCACCTTGTTGTCCTGACAGAAACCACTTCTCCCAAAAGATTAATCTTGGTTTTTTATCAACTTCAACAGAGTAGCTCTTTCAAAAACTGTATTAAGAGAGAAACAAACCTAAACTGCCTCCAACACTTTCGGAGAGAGATGTTTAATTGATGGTCTCTGATATGCTTCTCTATGGGCTCTCGAATAGTACTAATTCGAAGGTCGTTATTTCCACTTTTCCTGAAATAGCTATTCTATAAAACTATTCTCATGTAATAACAACTCTCCAACTGATGGGAATGATATTTTTCGCCCCTTGGTATAGATAGTAATAGGGACCTTCGTGTCTGCCGTTAATAGTCCTTGTTCAGAAATATAGCCTCATCCTATTCCGTATTTCCCTTGTCCTTTCCTTTGGTGGGCTAAGATAAGTTATCGAAGCTTGAATTCTACTGTCCCAAAGTAGAAAATGGAAGCTTCTCTTGGGAGAGTTATCCCAATTAACTTATCAGAGATCCCCTTCCATACTCTCTTTGTCTGTATATAATTTCGTCATACCATTTCTTCTTCGATTCTCTGATCCCTTCCCTTCCCCTCCCTGCCCTCTTCCCCCTTCTCTTACTTCTCCGTAGAAACATCCGACCTACTTTACCAAGCTTTTCCATTCATCCTTTCTTTTTTCCCGTTTTTCTGTTGTTCCTCTTATTTCCTCGGCTACAGCTAATTAGCAGCAAGAAAAAGTGCTACCTCATTTCACTACTAGCCCTTTTCTCTGGTTGTGCGGGGATTTGTCTTACGTCCTCCAATCCCTGAACTTCTCATACATCACTGTAGAGAATTAAGAAGTGGCCGAATATTCTTCTATCCCATTTTTTTTTTGTTTGCTTCCTCTTGTGCGGTGTGCTCTGCACAATATGTGCAAGAAATCTCTAGAAATAGACAGGGCTCCTCTCTTTTCTTTCACATGGAACCTTTCTTTTTTTTTTACGCAGTTAAAAGTTTACTTTTCTAAAGTTATTACACAGTGTTGCTACAGCCTTTTCTAAGTGCAACGAGACTCCATTTATCAAAATATATGTTGAAAAATGGGAAATGGCAATGAGAAGCTCTACGACATTTTGTGAGTGTTTTTTCCCATTTTCTTTCTTTTTATGCTGCTTTTTTCTTTTTTTTCTTCCATAATTTTTTTGTCTTTGATAGTCCCTATTCACAGTACTCTCCGTACAGATCACCGGTATAATCTTAAATATATCTTAATATTATCCTACAAGGAAATAATAAGCTCTACCGTAAGGATAATGGAAAATGTAAGTCTCTTAGCAAGGGAAGGGTAATCAAACTAAGAAAGAGCGTAGAGTGTTTGAAAGTTCACGTCACCTCTTACTCTTTTTTTTCTTTACAGTGGTTGCCTAGCGTTTTCTGTGTGGCAGGCAGAGAAAATGCACCGTTTAGCTATTCATTCTTTTTTCTCAAAGCTTGTAGGGCCCTTGCTCTGGTAGCCTTACACTCTTCCCCTTCCCGCTCACCCACTATTTCCTATATTGGATATCCGTGCTGATTTACTGTGCACCTTCCTTTTTGGGTGTTTTCTTTGGTTTTGTGCTCTCAAATGTAGCGCTCCTGTGCCGTAGACACTACCCATTTACAGGGAACGTTTGAGTGTTCCGTACTGGTTCTACTCTGATGCGTCTGGGATCTCGATTTGGCTTTTCTTTTTCTTCCACTTGAAAGTATAACAATACGGGCAATAAATGTGAATTGGTACTGGTGCGCGGCTTTCTGAGAGTATAGGGCTGTAAAAGCCTGCCTATTGTTTATTGACTATTTCTTTTTTCTTTTCTTTATCGTAGCTTTATGTCTGCCTATAATTTTGGGTGTGTATGTGTGTGCTGGTTTGTACTTCCAAGCCGAAGATACTTCGCACATAGAATAGCGCAAAACAATGGCGGAGGGGGTGGGGGGAAGGAATTAATGTGCCTGAGAGTACGGTAGAGCAGTGAATGGCAACATAGGATGTCTCTGTGCTGGAAAGAATCAATGCGAATCTTGTTACCTCTCCAGCTTATAGAGCCTCATGCCTCTTGTCGAATACATAATGCGCAACGTTAAAAGAAAAGAATTGGTGGTGCCCAGGGACAAGATCACTAAAACCGATGCCCAAATTCTGCAATGCACTTATGAACTGTCTAGCATACAGGTTTCAATACGGCTCGCACATTAGAGACTAATTTTTGGCCAGTGTAATGTGAAACATATTGCCGTCGTTATCATCTCTTCCCGCAAAACAAAAATCCGGTTTAAAGCACTCCCTAGATGAAAAGGGGATTCACTAATGACATCATGTCACTTGTTATATAAGGACTTAAGCCCAGCATATAATATCGTTCTCACAAAAACGAATAAAAACAATCTATACTAAATAAAGAAATACCAATGCACCATACTATAGCAGCATGGCTTGTGCCAACAGCGTTATAGACTGCTGTGTCTCTCCTTAACAGATGTAGCTTCGTTATACGTTTTACGTGCACATTCCTTATGATCTGTATTAAAATTCATACCATGCGACTATATCGTGCTTCATGATATGATGTTATTTCTCCCGGTCTCCCCTTGGCGGCACAAAGGTCTCAGTTCAGTGGCTGATCTCTTCCCACCAAAATCTCACAAGGAGTAATCATTGAATATCTAGGTTTAGAACATTGGTATTAGTTTGGTAAACATCAATTGGTCTATACTAAGATACAGACCTTGCCTGCTCAAGATCGGATGACTTTGTGTTTCCACCACTGAATACTGATTGTCCTGTTAACTGTCTCTTTTCTCATTAACCATCATTGAGTACTACCTCATATTATAATCAAATTTTGTGCAACTTCAAGCTTTCTCATATATCTGTGATTTCCTAAAGGGAGATAATAACTTGACTAAGAACCGGCACATAAAGATCACCAGGAAATTGTGTTGAAATTACAGTACAAACCTACGGCTGTCAAGACACCTTTAAATATTCATTGGAATAGGAATATATCTTCCAAAGACAAATACAGTTAAACCAAGGAATAATTGTTAGATTGAGAATCCGGTTTCTTACAGGGGCTGTTTGACATAGCAGACCAAGTACAAGGCATTCATACAGACCTTTTTTGGCATATCCGTGACATCATTGTCGAAAACACCAAATAAGATATATTTCAAACCACAAGTTTCACAAACTTTAACTATAGGTCCTAGTTCACTTTGCGGATTTACACAAAACTGAAGGCTATCTGTGCTTATTATCGGTTGCTCATTTCTTATTACCTATCTTGTGGTTGAATTGATTTGTTATACAGATACAATCAATTAAAAAAGTGAAATTTCTTATTAGCTACTTAGGATCTTAACACTTTCCTATTTTCAAGAGAATAATTTACAATTTTAGTCTACTTTTGGATTCATATATTCCTCCATTCTTGTTATCGGTAAGAAAAGGGTGATATCAAACTTGAGAGTGGATATTAATGTAAATTAGTCATGCACATTGCCCCTGATCGAGCCTTAACTCCACTGAATTTAAATGGAGGCTTTCAAATACCGTATAGCAGTCATTCATTCAAAGATGATGATATTGATGATAACTCGAATGGTAGCAAAAGCAGTGATAAATTCAAGTATGCTACACAACTCGATAATAGCTTGGATTTAAGTAGAGATGAATTGGTCTTTAAAGAAAGAAACGTTTCTGGAAGGGTAAATCTGACAGACACACAAGGGAAACCTTACTCTTTTTTATGTAATACAGATGCTAGTATATCGCAGATACCATTTAAACCGAAAACAAAAATAATCAGAGAATTAAATGTTCAAGGTAAAGGATTATTACATTTGAATCTAAACAATTATAGAGATTTGGAAACTTTGAACTGCTCTTATAATTGTATAGCCGATCTCGAATTCTTGAATGATGGCTATCACCTTACACAAATCAATATGTCTCATAATCAAGTTAGAAGCTTAACTACCTTAGAAAATACTCCGCTGAGACATTTAGACCTTTCATATAATTTAATAGAAGGTTGCATTGACTTTCGTGAACTAATGCATGGATCAAGAGATAAATTAGGATGGGCTTCATTAGAATATTTGTGTCTAACGGGCAATAAAATTAAAGAGTTAAAAAATATACACTTGTTAACCAATCTACGTGTATTATTGGTAGACAATAACAACTTAGAGAAGGTAGACAACCTGCATTTATTACGTTACTTGGAAACTGTAAGTTTAATGAAGAATTTCAACTTACCTCATTTAGAATTAAAATGCCTTCCTTTAATGCAGTTAAAAGAGCTACACATTGATGCATGCAAATGCTTAAGAGAATGGAAAATATGTCCGCCACATATTGAGGTTTTTGAGATATGTAATGGTGCAATTTGTGATATTCCAAAATGGGAATATTTTCCTCCAAATTTAAAAATACTAAAAATTTCAAATATTAGTGGACTACGGGAATTGCCATCAAATTTATATCAAATTATCCCTACAGTTCAACGTCTGGATCTTACAGATAATGACTTACATGATTTAAAAAATATTCTTCGCGCTATACCTACAACTCAATTGAAATACATCAATCTTTGTAGAAACCCAGTAACGAAACAATTGAGTCGAAGAACTGCCCAAAATTATGAGCATGTTTTTCGAATTGCCTGCCAGATAATAGAAAATGTTCATTTAGTTGATTAAAATGAGATTATCGAGAGTGATATCAACAGCAGATAGAAGCTGAAGTTTTTAGTTTAGCTAACAGTTGCATATCATAAAAAACTTTTTTTGTAAATTAAACATACTTATTCGTAACTTCTATAAATGAATAATTCAATATGAATACTTACATATCCAGCTCTAACATCTAAACTAGATATGATAATTTATAATACCAAGGTGATCAGAGCATCTTGTAGGGCGTCTCATTGTGATATATGTTTATTTATTTATTTCTACAATATCTTCCGTCCGAATTCTTTTTTTCATTTCATGATTTCTGGCCAGATAATAAAGCATATATGGAATTAGTACTAAGAGCACAGTTATCATATGCTTTATCGATAGCCCTTCCAATAAACCTACCAATTTATCAAACAAAATATCAAACAAATTCTGCGAATATATATTGTCATCATAAGGGGATTTTGCATTTGGAACCTTTCCATCATTCTTGACCTTCAACTTTTTTAAGATGAGATCATTTTCTTTTAAAGCATTGGGAAGGTATGTATTATTGCCTATAATTTCTGCTTCTTCAATACTGTTCCCGATATATACATTTTTGAACACAATACCGGATAATGTGCCCCAGATATCAAACGTAAGACCATCAATTGAAAAATTAAACTCTGATGAATCCTCATGAGTATCAGTTGTAGACATGTATTTGGTATCCTTAAAATGTTGACTGTCATTAAGCGATGTAGCTAATACAACTTTCCCATCAATTCGTATTTCTAGTATTTTATTACCTAGATCCAATATCATTGTATATAGATGATTCTTGTGCTGACCATCATTCAATTTACTCTTGGGGCTAAAAACTAGTTTTTTCTCTTCTTTGTCCTTCCTATTCCTCCATTCGAACCGGACCATGTTTGTATCTGGTAGACAGAAATCAGGACCAAATAAAAGATCATATTTGACTCCAGCTTTTCTATCATAGTTAGTAAGGCTTTCCAGATACATATTATGAAATAACTTGATGAAGGCACCCTCACAATGTGGATCTTTCGTACTCTTAACCTCATATTGTATCACCAACAGTTCAGAGTCTGATAAGTTTACAGGTTTTTCGATATTTCTACCAATCATAGCATACTTCCCAGGTGACTTAACAAGCAACCCTTTCCGATTTGATTCCACATAGTCCGGATTATGAAAGAGCTTCCAAGAGGCAGGAAATAATTTTCTACCATGCTCATCAACTGCTTCTGAAGAATGCCATACTTCCTTCAGATCCTCATTAGTCTTATAAGTCTCAAAGTCCTCCCAAAAGCCAGATATATTTGTACTGTTGATAGGTAGGTGACGTCCATGGACATGTGCTGCTGTAAAGAATAGGCCCAATAAGCCAATTGATTTCATATCGATAGATTAAACAATAATACTAAAGTGTGAGTATTGTTCTAAATTTTGAATCTGTTTACCCTTTGTAGTTGGTTGATTTTTTTATGCTGGAATTTAGTACTAGATCTGTCAATCGGCTCATGCAGTAAGCTGCCCTCATTTAAATTTTAATTTTCTAATCTTGATAATGATGATCACGCAAAATTGGTAAAGTCAGAAAGTGTATCACTGCAGAATATTTTGGATTTTATTTTCTTATCTCTTATAATACTTAATGATGGTAAACAAATATGTCTATAAATGCAATACTTTTAATCGATTATTTCAAAACTAGTATATAAAATTATGAAAAATGTTTTGTACTCCTTAAATCATTCGTCTGTATCAAGCGGAAGCAATGCAAACAAATTTTGTGGCTCAACAGATTGGGGTTTGACTTCTGTTGTAGTTTCTATCTTAGCTGAGTCATACATTTCATCAACCTCAATGTCCCCTTCCTTTTCAGCTTCTTCATTTTTCTTCTCCTCTTCTTCTGCTTCCAAAGCTTGTACCAGCAATTCCTTTTTAATTGACGCATTTATACTATCCCAGCCAGCCTTTCTCGAACTTTGCACATACTTTGCTCTTGAAATAGATTTGGCAATTTTACCGTCGAGACGATTTGTGATATTCAAAGCCCTTTCTAGACGCTCTTTCTCCATGATTTTGACTGATTTGGCAATTTTCTTTTCAAAGTCTTTCTTTGACACTTTGTTCTTGCTGTCCTTCTTCTTCCTTATCTTTGCTTCTAAAAGAGACTCATTTTTTGCAGCTGTTCTGATCATTATATTAGTTAGATCAGTATTTTCTGCTCTCGGAAGATTCTGGAGTTCTTTGGGAGCTAAATCAGTTAGATCATATTGTCTTGCAGCTCTGGAGTTTTTTGAAATTTTCTTAGCCATTTTACCGGTAACGTTTTACTTTATAATGTTGGAATTCAATAAAATCTTGATTATATGAAAGACAGAATTATTTTGAATGATTGGCTTTTCGGTTACTACTATAAAATAAGTTGACGATACCTATTGCGATGCGATGCTCATCGCAAATTTTCAGAAATTTTCAAAAATCAGAGAAAATACGTAGACACGACAAAAAAGGATGTTTCTGATCATCACTGCCCAATTTGACCATTGATAGTGATTCAGAAACATTTCCCAGTTTAAATCGAATCATCAATATCTATATCTATTGTGACTTTTTTTATATTAAGGGCTGGTAGCTACTAGTCCTAATGCGGTTAGAAAAGCTTGACTTTAGAAACTTCTTTTATTCCCAACTATACATTTAAATACTGAAAAGCTAAGAAAATATACACAAGCATGATGCCATTACAGTCATTTCTTTTGGGTAAAAGGACACTATGATTGCTAAAAAAAGTTCCTGAGCGTTAATTTTAATCATCATTTATATATACTTTTAGTAGTTCGAAGATATTTTCTATCTCACTTACTAATAATGTATCATCTCATCAGTCGTTAGAAAACTAAACCTCAATGGCTTGACATTTATATCATTACTTCGTCTATAGAGTACTCATTGTAACTCTCCATGATTATTTGGGGTCAACAAAATCTTGACATTAGTTTCCTTATGCTCAATCAATTCATGGAACCCCTTCTCCATACCATCTTCCAATTTAACTCTACCAGTAATCAATAGCTTACACTCCTCAATGGAAATATATCCCTTATCAATGGCATCAACAACTTCCTCAAAATCTCTGGTAACATAGCCCATAGTACCAGTAAGCTTCTTCTCACCATAGGTCATATCCATTGGATGGAAGGCTACCGGTTTGGGACCCCAAATAGCCACATTCACAATGTGACCCTGAATACAAGCAGCTTTAACTGCTGCATTGAATGTATCCTGAACACCAGAACAGTCAAAGGTGTAGTCAAAACCGTGATCTTTTGGAGATAGTTCTTTCAATTTCTCAATTGCATTTTGTGCCCTTGTATGAGTTGGGTTGAAAACAACGACATTCAATTTCTCAGCTAGTTCTCTTCTCAATTTGGCAGGCTCAGAAACCACAATCTTCCCAGCTTTCATACCCTTCAAAGCAAGAATCATGGCCAAACCAATTGGACCAGAACCCAAAACCAAAGCATTAGAGCCTTCTTTGAATTCGGCTAATCTAGCAGCATGCCATGCGACAGACAAAGGCTCAACCAAAGCGGCAACATCCAATGGCAATTTGTCTGGAATTTTAACAACATGCTTTTCACCAACAACAACTTGTTCGGCAAAACCACCACCAACAGATCCTAAACCTTGGAAACTACCGTGTGTGCAACAATTTGGTAAACCCATTTCACAAGCAGGACATAGTTCACCTTTAGCGACTTTAGACTTTGGCCAACGGTGAGTATCACCACAACTTGTGGTAGCTTCAATAACAACCCTGTCACCAGGCTTAAAGCGAGTCACACCCTTACCTACTTCCTTCACAATACCTGACATTTCATGACCCATTGGTAGCGGTAGATCAAGTCCGGAAAGATAATGTGTATCCCCATCCTTTGGCATGAAAATTGGACCTTCTAAGAACTCATGCAGGTCGGTACCACAAATACCACACCATGCCACATCGATCATCAATTCATGATCATTATTGATCTTTGGAGTATCAATCTTGTCAGTAAAATGAATATCACCTGTCTTAAAGTAAGCTAATGATCTCATCTTGTAATAGTTTGGTAAGCTGGAACTGAAGTGTAAAGAAAAAACTGAATCTGTAGTCTTTGTATCTGAAAATTAATAGAACAAATAGTTTTGAATTGTATTGTGTTCTATATTGGATTAATGATTATCCTTGTATGATTCAATGGCAAAAATTAATAAGAAAGAATGAAAATATTTGGATTGAATTTGCATGTTTGTTGAATATGATGTCTGCTTATATACATTTCAAAAACTACAAAAAATTATGTAATGAGGTTTTATTTGTTTGGCACTATTATAATTGAAACAATCATGCTCGTCTTCTAACCATTACTACTGTTCAACAAGCTTCATAATACCACTTTCTCGAGAGCCTCCCCACATTGAAAAATTTCAAGGGGAATTGCGGGATGGAATTTTTTTAAGGGATGCTCAACGAATTTTTTCATCAGTGGCTCTTCGAAAGGAACAACCCGGGAGCAGAAAATAGTGTCGGGATTAAAATATTCGTTGTAACCAAATTCCTACAAAATAGCCTTCTGTATTACAATCCTTGTATAGTTGAAAATTTGGCTCTATTCTATTCTATTCTTAGTGACACGACTACATAACGCCGCTATCTCTGCTGGTAGATGGGGATATTGGGCAATCAGGATATTACAGTGTGTTCTGTTCTTTTGTAGAAGGCCTTTAGTCTTTTTGTTCACACCTTGTGGAAATAAAAGCACTAGTTCCGTATAGTTAAAACGTCATTGATCTCCATTGTGGGATACAAACAATTGCGCCGATAATAGTCCTATTTCGAAATGTAACTTAACAGTAATACAGGTTCCAAGCACACTCGTTCGTATTGGGATAAAACGATCGGATGCATTAAAACTACATCCGCCGTTCCAAAGTTGCACCTCTAATATCTTGCAGAAAACAGCTTTCTATGTTTAAATAGTCAGGGGTAATATGTGGGAGTGAAGGGGTGGAAAGTTGTGGAAGGCTCTTGCAAATCGGTATTATGTTGTTGTCAATTTCTATCAACTACTTACTCATAATGAGTAGCCCTCAAAGGATTCTTTATCCCTGCCCTCTCCCGTAAACTTCTTATGTCAAAAAGTTAGATATCTCAGTTGTTTTTGTTGTATAACCTGAAAAGCATTATATGATGAAATTGGCCTACTTAATAATAACTACTGTGATATTCGCATTTTCAATACAATATCCGTAAACTGTAGTAAAAATACAGAAAATAATAAGGCGATTTCAAAGTTTTGAATTACATCATGATAATCCTGCATTGTTATCAGGTCGCAGGATGTATCTTAACGACAAATCAGATCTCGCGAAGTGGGAATGGATTATCAAACTTTAATTATTGAAAGGGCTTCCAAGTCTCAAACATTTGTTGTGAAAGGCATTCCTTTTCTTGACTCTGTAACATGTTCTATTAAGTAAACACAAATACAGGTAAATTGAATAAAAAACAAAAAATACTGACGCAATACATCTATTGAGACTTGGAAGGTATATATGAGCAAAATACATGGATCCGTTGTGTTACTTTTACAAACTTTCACATAGTATGGCACTAGTGTCTTTATCCCCGCATACTTGTTATTGAACTACAATGCAAACCAGAAGTAATTTCTTCTCTGTATTTACTGCTTACTTTTTTATCTTACATGTGCTTTCTGTAATCACCCCCACCAATTTTGACTAAAAAGTGTAAGTTAGTAGTCCTCAGATCGCCATTGTGTTTAAGTGTGTCGTTATGAATGTTTCAACAACCTACTCTTCTGACAAATGTCATTTGAAGTAACCTCTACAAGCCGATGACGTAATCACTAATACGTACTTCAATAGCAGGGGATTCAAGATTGATTATCGAAACATTATAACACCGACAAGTTGTAACAGAATTACAATGAAATGACAGGCTCACTTTCATGATACGTATTGTGTAAGTAGCATAGGAGCAATATCAATCATAGAACGATATAGAATGATGTCTACCTACTTCATATGCTAAAATATCCAGACGTTTCGGGTTTAGTAGTTGATTACCATTAAGGAGTAGATATGAATGGTATCGTAAGTACACTCGTCTAGGAAGGTATTTATTTTGCATGAAATATTAATTGCCTCACATCACTATATATATTACATTTCCAGCAGGTTGTTAACTAATAATCCATCCACTCCACCTCCTTACCATCGAAACATACAGACTCCAAAATACTAGCCATAAATAACATTAAGCAAAACAACCAGTATAAAAGGTAATGAATATATTATTATAATGCTATTGAACTTATTACACATTCACCTATTCGTTATGTGCAAAAACAGTACCACAGCTTGAACACTAAATGAAAATTTATCGCCTTGTGTATATACTATTAGTTATATAATGCATCTAAATGTTTGAAATGAAAGAAAGGAAGGACAGGTGAATAACGTAACACCTTTTTTATAAAATGACAATAAAGAATTATTTTCTACTGTCAAATGAATTAGAAAACATCACCTTGGTCGAACATGGCATCAGCGACCTTAATGAAACTTGCAATGTTACCACCCTTGACCAAAGATGGCAAGGCGTTCTTGTTAGATTCGTTGCTGTACTTTTCAGCGGCTTCAATACAGTCGTTGAAACAGTTAACCATACCCTTCTTCAATTCTTGGTCGACTTCCTCACTAGTCCAAGACATTCTTTGAGAGTTTTGGGCCATTTCCAAACCAGAGGTCAAGACACCACCCAGGTTAGAGTTCTTACCCATAGCGTACCACACAGCTTCACCTGGAGCAGAGGCGGTAGCACGAGAGCTTTCGAAGACATCAATAGCTTCTGGAGTACAACCCATGTTGGAACCTTCAGCAACAAACTTTACACCAGCAGCAACCAAAGCCTTAGCTTCGTCGCCGGAAACTTCATTTTGGGTAGCACATGGCAGAGCAATGTCAACCTTACCAACTAAGGTCCATGGACGAGCACCAGCAACGTATTCAACCTTGTTTTCAGCAAAAGCAGAGTATTCACCGACAATTTGTTCCAAGGACTTGAACTTGATCTTGGCTTCGGCAATAGAAGCGATCTGTTCAGTAGTGATACCGGTTTCAGAGATGATACAACCCTTAGAATCAGATAGAGAGACGACAATACCACCTAGTTCGATAACCTTCAAAGCAGCGAATTGAGCAACGTTACCACTACCAGAGATAGCAACACGCTTACCAGAGAAAGATTCTTTACCCTTGGTGGCGTAGTCGATCATAGACTGGGTGTAGTAGACTAGACCGTAACCAGTAGCTTCTGGTCTGATCAAAGAACCACCCCAGTTCAAACCCTTACCAGTAAGGACACCTTCCCAGGAGTTAGTGTAATGTCTGTAAGCACCGAACAAGTAACCGATTTCACGACCACCAACACCGATGTCACCAGCTGGAACATCGGTGTCAGCACCAATGTGTCTGTGTAGTTCTCTCATGAAAGCGTAACAGATTCTTCTGATTTCGTTGTCGGATCTACCCTTTAGGTCAACACATAGACCACCCTTGGCACCACCCATGTCCAAACCAGTCAAAGCGTTCTTGAAGATTTGTTCAAAACCCAAAAACTTTAGAATAGACAAGTTGACGGATGGATGGAAACGTAGACCACCCTTGTATGGACCCTTAGCGGAGTTGAATTGGACTCTGTAACCAGTAGCAACTTCTTGCTCGTGGTTGTCATTTTCCCAAGTAACTCTGAATTGGATGATTCTCTCTGGGACAGAGACAACTGGAAGAACCTTAGCATATTTTGGGTGCTTTTCGAACAAAGAAGAGTCCTTCAAAGAGGAAACAACTTCGTGGTAAGCTTGTTGAAATTCTGGTTCGTTAACTTGAGAAGACATTGCAGATTTACTTTGATGTTTTGTGTGGCACTTGAAAGTGTTTTATTTTTTGTGTAAAAGTTTTGCTAAGTAAAACTCTAAATTAAAATATTACATTAACACTAAGAGAGAAGAATTTAGATAAATGGTATATAATGAATCATCCTTTGGTATTTATATATTTTTCGTTGTAGGATAAATTCCAAAAAGGACTACTAATCCTTTCATTCCACACTGTTTACTATGATGGTTTTTTTCTTATTCCTGCTAACTGATCAGTTTATCTTGACTGTAAAGAACACTTTCATTCACTTTTTTTTTTTTTTTCAAAACCGGCTTTATCTTCTGTTCAGCTGTGTGAGTGTTCTTGTTTTGTTATATTGTGCTAGCTTCTTTCTTTTGATATTTCTTCTGGATAGCCTTGAGTACATGGCCTGTACAGTGTTCAAAGGCTCATCTTGATCCAAAAAGCTCATCTTGTTAGCTGTTTACCAAGTGATTGCTTCAAACACATCGCTCTATTCCTTGCCCATCTTCTCTCAGCCAAAGTTATACAATTCAAGGTGGAGTCAAAATACCTTCAGCTATCCAGCTAGCTATACCATTCAAAGTGTACAGAGAAAGTGCAGTACCGGCTATATGCTTCTTTTTTACTTGTTTTATTTCATTTATGTATGTTGCACCTGCATGGGTTTCTTCGTTAGGATTTGCTTTTCATCATTCTTTCTTTTTTTTTTCCTTCGATCTATCTGTTCTGTTTTGGATTTGCTTGCTCCGCGATTGTTCTCTCACTCAGGCAGAAGAGATGCTTCGATATCTTCGATTTTCAGAGGTTGTGTTTCTTCGTGCGCAATATTGAGTGCTTTTTGGAATTTTCATGAACACGTAGCTGAGAAACTTCGTAGACCGAACAGATTCAGATGGAAATGGAAGAGCTTGAAGGGACTTGTACGTATCTTTCTCCGTAGAAGACCCAGTCCTGCTGCTCTTCGGTGCTTGTAATGGTAGCTTTCCTTCCAAATGCCCGTACGGGTGTCTCCTCACTTGGTACCTTAATGCCAATATTCTTTATCTTACATGCAATTTTGCAGTTTCTGTTATCTATCTGCCATGTGAGTGGTCGTTTCTCGCAAGGGCGATTTTTGTGGGAAGGAGGGAATATGGGCGTTGGTGGGGTTATTTGGGGTCCACTCTTCGTCGGATTGTTCTTATGACGTATGTGTACTGTTGCAACTTCTACTGCAGTAGTTTCTGAGCATTTCCTCGGGTCCTCTGGCATCTTCCTTCCAAAGACCTTGGGGATTACGAAACAGATAAGACTGATAACAGGGGAAAAGAAAGTCATCCATTTCCACATAAGCCAATAGAATGCTCTACTGATAGTGATGAAATTAGGCTTGCCCTGGGGCCAACACTGGTACGCTAGTTTTACTGAATGATACTAGTTTCAGCTGGAAAGAGTAGAAGGAATTGAATAGAATAGCAACTGTTTTTCTTGCTTCGTCATCATTTGAGATGCCCAGTCTTGCTGGTGTGCTAATTGATATGTCCCACCAGCCTTCTATAGAATATCGAGGGAGGGAAGGGAAATGGAATTGTAAGTATAGAAAGAGGAATAAGAAGAGCAAACTGTAGATCAACTTCTCTACTGAATTGACACGCAGGGCTGCATAGCGAGCGGTTTTCGAGGTTTTAGATACTAAAACACACTCTTATTTGACTACAAGCTGATCTCGACGCTGCTTGTTATACATGTAAAAAATAGTAGGAACGCCGGTATGTAACTGTGCAGCACACTATTCATAACGAGAAGGCTTTTGCGCTACCATTAAGGAAGTAGTTAGGATATCCTATGAATATGCTCAACTCTAGTAGGATTGGGAATAGTCGACACGATAACCTGCCCTGTGTTACGCTATCAGAAGCCATGTGGAAGCGCTTACATTTGTTCGTAGAAGTAGGCATCGCTAAGAAATGACCGTAAAGGAAGGCCCGATACTGGGGAAAGAATCGTTTTTATTTCATTTTTGTTTCTGGGACCCCTCCACTGCAAACACGCCTTTGAGTTCGTATGCAGGAGCCAAAAAAACTCAAAATACGTCTTCCCAGAAGAAAAATAGGGAAGGGGGGGGTTACAGCTCCACCTTGACTCTGTTTTCTGCGCTGTGTGAAACTACCGCAGAGAAAATGAGTTAAAGCAAAGTCATGTCAATTCTGTTTGTGCGATTGTTTCTTGGTCAAACGTTACATAACTCGCACATTTCCTACTATCTCTTATCAGTTTCAATCTGACCAATAGATAAGGCGATCGATAAGACCTTTTGGCTTTCCTTTCAGTTCTGCAACTGTTTTCAGAGAAAAGAGGGGGGGGAGAATACAATAGGGTGTCTTCACAAACTGGCCTACTTGAACATTAAGAGTGTCTACATAGTAGAGATTGATTATTGCCTCACACAATATTGATCATTCTCCACTCCGTCTTCTACGAGCCTTCGTGAATCTTTCCCTGCTGCTCTGTGTTAGAGTGATACTGACAATGAACCGTTGCCATAAAAAAGATTGTCCATTGAGAGATCCTTATCTATTGGCTCCTCAACTGATATCAAAATCTTTATCTATTAGGCAGACAACCCGTTGCAAAGAGTTCTCGAAGAAGTGATGACTTTCTTCACAATCGCATGAAGTTGAAACTCTGCAACTGTACTCACGAAACTGTCTACTATTTTCCACCCAAAGTATCTGAATGAATCATTTATTTAGTTACAGAGTGGAGTTGTACTGTCTAACACGCACAGTGTAGGTTTTTTGGTCAAATGTTTAATAACAAATAGACCGTTACCGGTCCTGAATAACACTATCATCACTTTTTAAGTATATTTTCACGTGTATAATCGTATCAAAATAGTGTACTTGCATTGTTTTTCAATACTATTCCAAGAACATTCACCAGCCAGTAATTTTCCTATAGCTCCCACAAAATGGGTTCCAGTAAAACATTCTATGGGGTTGAGTATCATTTAATTCAAGTTGCAATCTGCATTTTGATTGAGTAGAATATATATAATATAAACCTGTTTTTTCGACTACTATAAGATTTAAGGGAAAAAATAGCTTGGTTTCTATTTTAAATGAGTGAATATCTTGACAAACAGAGGCTTGCAGATGTATATCATTGGTATTACCTGATAGTACTTATTACAATTCAAGAAAATCTGAAATAAATTGATACATTTCATTATATAGATTTCTCTTCTACTAGCTAATTAATGGCATTAGAACTTGAGGTATAAAAGTGAGGTTGTGCAGAAGACTATATTTTCAAAATCTGCTATACATTCACAAACGTTTTAGACATAAACTGCTTGTAAAAACCGCCATCATATTTTCATATTCAATGATAGAATAAATATAGCTTTGAAATAATTAAGTCATTGTGCATATATACACATGCATTGAGTTGGAATAAGAAGAACACGTCCCCCTTATTGTATAATTAATCATATCTAGTGATAGTGTATGGTACTATAGCAACAAGTATGAAAAAGAAATGCTTGAACGTCATCGTTACATAAAAGTGATGCAATAGCTTGATATACAAAAATATTCACGGAATTCATTCACAAGAAATGATGAAAAGTTGAGTATTTACGCTAATATGTGCTTCTATACAATCATAGAGAAAAAGCTGCCTACAAATCAACCCTTCCTAGTTGCATATGGAATTAATGTATTGAAATATCAACAAGGCATCACGACTTGCTTTTAAAATTTCCGTCGTTGCTTTGTTAAAAAAAGGATATAATTTTTAATTTTATCCATCAAAGACATGTAGAGTGCAACTACAAAATCCCGTCTCACAGCTCCTCTAGCGTTGAGAAGAGTAATTCACAAGGGGTAAAAGTTTGGGTGGGGAAGAGGCAGGTAAATGCAAAATAATGAGTCAAAAATAGCTATTCTTCCGAGGCGTAGATACCCCTGTAAATTCAGTACAGAGGGCGCGACAATACTAATCCCCGAACATTGGAATGAGATGTATAGGTTTCATGGGAGACATATAGGGACGTCGGTTCGTATGCAGCATTTCACTAGATCGAAATTGAGTTGGGATAGTTTGTTTACACCTAGATATCAGACAATACTTCAACGGTTGATTAGATTAGTGGATTGACTAAATCTAATTAAGGTGTGCTCCTAATAAGAACCGCAAACCCACACCGCACCGGATCCGGTATCCCAACACCGCACAGAGAGTTTGTATTGTTTGTCAATATTGAAACGCAATAGCGGACCAGATTGGTACCTCATCGCATCGCCCTTAAAATTTCGGAAAGTGAAGGTTTCTACGTACTAACGTTGAGTAGGGGATATTATGGATAAAATTCGATCTCCCTTAAAAAAATAAATTCTTGATTTAAAAATAAATGCGGAAGTGGCAACAATCTATGCATACGGGTCAATCAAGAGTGGATACTACTTAATCATCTGTTGATTAATCGTGGTTAGACCCTCAGTTGGGTTGGATGTGGCTGCGTTTTTAATAGTGAGTTCTATTCTCTCAAGGATATTGAAGAAGTGTGAATTTCGTCACTAAGGGGATATGGAAATACATGAGTTTAATAATGTACATTTTGTAAACATATTATTTGATGACTTATTTAGCTATTCAAAGGGTCAATTAATTTGAATGAAAACTCCCCGTATATGTTTAAACTACTCTGGAGCACAGGACACTCCAATTGAAATAAGTGGGAGTGATTCATACCCCATAACTACACAAACCACTGAAACGGTGCGTAAATTTTTATGTTGGACAATGGAGTTGTTTGAAGAGTTCTGGAGCTTCACCCGCACCTCAGTCATGTTAAATACATCATAGTTGATGGGTTTTATCGGTTCTATTGCGATGAATTGATGAATTTTAGTCACAAGTTCATCGCACGCACTAGAATGGGATTTCTTATTGCCTTACCCCCTGCATTAACAGTAATCTGGCTACACTCACGACAGAATAATTATAGTCTGTGTATCATTCTCTAATAAGGTCAGCTCTACGGACTGGCAACTGAGCAATACCACCGATTCTTGAGAACTGACTACCTATGAATCATATATCAAACTAAAACACGTCATACACCATGTCTAAATGGCTCTTGATCTCGTTTAGCTGGGGTATGTACAATGCGGCCTTTTTGTTGTAGGAATTTGTCAAATTTAATTCATATCTCTCTATGCCTTTATCATGTGGTAAATCTCATTGTCTATATTAAAATTCATGTATGTATCTCCAATGATGGCACTTTTTTACCTAGATCATTAAAGTTTTTTGTTAGTTCTTTTTTGAACCTTGTGGGCATATCCCAATTAGAGCCGATTTTATTATAGTAAGTTATTTTGACATTCAATTTACACATATCAAATTAATTTCCCTTGGTGTACTTTTTGCAATTCTATTGATTTATTTGGCATTTTAACTGACAATTTGATGATTCTATGTTGTAGTAAATAGATCATGACTTTGATTATTTTTAGTAGATTATGTTCCTTAGATTGTTCAACCCTTATTTTTGGTGGATGTGGTCTTATTAGCATTTTCATGGTCTTTGAAATGACGAAATAGAAAGATATAAATACATCAAGTTAAGATTGCTTTCAGTTCTTATTAATTAGAATTTCTAAGATCACCCATAAATCAAAGGTGATTTAATATTCGCGGATTTGAATACTAAACAATTTTTTTATTGAATTCAACTATTTTTTGATCTCTTCTCAAATAAGTCTCAGTAATAATTAATATAATATGGAAACAGAACATCAGGCAGACAAAAATGCGGAATTGGGTTATGACAGTGGATCAACCGTTGCTCCCCCTAATAAATATAGTACATTACGCTCTAGGTTCAATTTAGGACCTGACACTATGAGAAATCATGTTATTGCCTTTTTTGGGGAGTTGGTTGGCACATTCATGTTTTTATGGTGTGCCTATGTTATTGCAAATATTGCAAATCATGATGTCTTGTTAGATGTATATCCAGATGGTTCCCATCCAGGCCAATTGATAATGATTGCGCTGGGTTTTGGGTTCTCAGTGATGTTTTCAATCTGGTGTTTTGCAGGTGTTTCTGGTGGTGCTTTAAATCCAGCTGTGTCTCTATCACTAGCACTTTCAAGAACTATTACACCAATGAGATGTATAGTGATGTGGGTTGCTCAAATGTTAGGAGGTATGGCTGCTGGTGGAGCTGCTAGTGGTATGACTCCAGGTCCTGTTTTGTACGCAAACACTTTAGGCAACGGCTGTTCAAGAACTAGAGGTTTGTTTTTAGAAATGTTTGGCACAACTATTTTATGTTTAACAGTACTAATGACAGCTGTGGAGAAAGGTGAGTCCAATTTCATGTGTGCATTGCCAATTGGTATATCTCTGTTTATTGGGCATCTTGCATTAACCGGTTACACAGGAACAGGTGTTAATCCTGCAAGATCATTTGGAGCAGCCTTGGCAGCAAGATCCTTCCCAGTGTATCACTGGATCTACTGGATTGGTCCTCTACTAGGTGCTATTTTGGCCTGGTTCGTGTGGCAAGTGCTTCAATGGTTAGACTATAGCAGCTACGTAACCAGAGAAAAGGAAGCAGCTGCTAAAACAAAGGTAATGGTTGAACCCTAAATGATCTATTAATATCATATCTATCAAGCCCTTCAACTTAATAGTCTATTTTCTTTTTTTTCAGCTTAATTCATTAATATCTATCTAATATAATATTTTATAATTTGAGTCTTTTCATGTTATTTTACCATAACGGATTCAGTAATATGATTAATATCCTAAACTTGATACAAATAAATCATTGCCACGAGATTATTACTATCCATAATTACTAGTCAACAATGTCGGTGGGAAGTTTATCGAATTTAAGTGTTCCATTGTTCATATTTAAGTACTATTCATGAACTCGTGTAGATAGTTAATTCCAAAAAGTAAGTTTTTAATATGCCAAGAATATATCACTTGTGATGCAGAAAGACACATCTTTAAGAGATATAAAGCTTCAGTGGATTTCTATCTCATTATTTGACTCTTACAAATTAGCAATGCAGAAATTCAAATTATTTTTTTAAAATCCTAAAAAATTGGTCAAAATTATGATAACTTCGCAATAGAACCAATACTAAAGGTGGACGATAACATTACCTCTACTTTTTGTTTTTCCACTAAAATAATTCAAAGGCAAATTAAATAGTCCACAAGTTGTCATTATCAGTTACCCCAGAGAGTTTTCTGCAATACGAAATAAGGTTATCTTGTTAACTAGTTGATTCACCCTTATATCAACGGCAAGCTTTTGTTAATTACAGTTGAAACTAATGTTTGCGGGCATTCGAAAAGATTTAAGTAAAGGTACACTGCTAGACTAAAGGCTACTGCTTTTTCATTTATCTGTGTTAAATACAATTATCTTTCATGTGTTTTACTTTTTTACAGCCTTCAGTGATAAGAAATTGAAAACTTGATGACTTCATAGAAGACTTTCTGATATTTCATTGCATGAAATTTGAAAATACTAAAATTTATTTTAAGTTATTCATTTTGAGTTTGGTTGTACTGCAACTTTACTACTGGAAAGATTAATGCAAATAGTCACCAAATTGGTGAGTTCAAAACATAATTATTTTGGTTTTATGAGATGAAGACTGAATATTATCCATTGCAGCAGAAGTTCAGTCTTAGCAAAAGATATATTGTATTCATGTGAAACTTATTAGAAAATAATCGGTTTCGTTGACTTAATTTTTCTATTTTCTTCTCTTTTGTTGCATATTTTAAAAGTTAGGCTATAGGACGCGAATTTATCAATTGAAAAATAAATAAAGTTTTGTGGGATGTACCAGTGTTTTATTAGATTACTTTCTATTCATAGATAGTGTCTGTAAAGTTAATAGTTCTAAGAAATAATAGGATATCATAAAGAAGTCTTAAACCTATAAAAAATCTTATTTCTTTTTAATTTTGTTGAATTTTCGCTTTTGTTAATGGTAGAGAGTCATACACTGGTTCATTTTCAATATCTGCTTTCATTAGTTGCTAAAAGTCTTCACGGCAATAATACTGTTTGCCACGCTTATGTTTTTTGTAAACTAACTCGAAAAGCCACGTACAATTCACACGAATATCATATATAGATGAAAGGATGACGCGTTGTTATTGTTACTATACATTTCTAGGGTATTATTTCATCATCAAGTACAGTAAAGTTAACCTTTAGCAATATATGCATGGTTTTCAGATTCAATTAGGGTAAGTAAGGATTTCATACTCATTACTATAATTGCTAGATCAGTCTATGAGAAAATCATAAATGTTACAATTCGTTTCAAACACTAAACAAGTGATATCTTCTTGTCTGAAGTGGTAAAGGTGAAACATGTGTAAATTCTGACCGAGTACAGCTAGCCAACTTTCCTCTCAAGTCTCGTCTTAGCTTATGGATAAGCTGGTAAAAAACTTAAAATAATAATATTTGTGATATCGCTAAAAGATCGCAGAAGTTTAGGAGGAATTTTTATCTTGTTATATTTCTATGTCTTACAGTTTCTTTTTGCAAATCGTTGATTTATTTTGATTGTTTGACGCTCTTTAGTAGAAGATCATTGTCTTGCAAAATGGCCCCATTTAGTATTATAAATGGAAGTTTACTGAAAAATGCAAAAAATTTAGAACTATCAATGTTCTTAGCTATAATTCGCCGATAATATTTTCTACGCTGTCATACACCGAGATCATAGATTTTCTATTATTTTTTAAAGGAACACTCCATGGATCACCTAGCACATTTGAAAGTCATTGTTATTATATCACTAAGACCAATGCAAGAGCCATTTATAGTCTAGGTTCCCTTTCTATCATGCTGGAAAATCCTAACATATTCTAGTAATAACTTTTATGCAATTTGTTTACCCTTGTATCAGATATAATGGGAGTGCTTCCTTGAGTAAAATAGGCATTATCATATCACAATCTATTGCTATATATTGGTTGCAGATTGAACAATATTCCAGAATGGGGACACATTATAATTCTCAAAATCCCTTTCAATGCATGTTGATGATAGTGCTGACGATAGTGTTATTCGAGGAAAATTTTTAATACATGCCCCTTTACAAAATTAAAGATTCTAGCCAATATTTCTGAAGCAGTTCTCAATTTACCTAATTTATCCAATGCATTCAAATATGATCATGGATGAGTTATGTTAATACTGTTAGCCTACTGCATTATCATTTCATTCCCGTTTAGTTAACCATGTTAGTTATTCCAATTCACATCCTAATGGCAACTCTAACTAATGAAGTCACTACAAAACTCCACTACACATTCCTTCACACTTTTATAGACACTCTGCAGTATTGGCACTAGAGTGTCCTATGGTAGCATCGATGAAAAGAAAGCATCGTACAAGAGCTTTCTTCCCGTTTGTTTATTGAGGAAAATGTTGCGTTGACTAATAAGTAACTATTAGCAGTAAATGACACAGTATATATTGGTTCTCAATACTTTCACCAAAGGAGCTAGATATGAAGGCTTACTATCATAAAATCCAACCTTTATTAGAGAACATACAATAAATAGCCATGGTTTACACAGAACCAAAGGGCCATCTTGTTTTGAAAATCATGCTATCGGTTCAAATGCCATTGTTGCTATTAGTTGTAACAGTCGGGGTCTTTGATAACGTCCATTGCTGAGCTAGCGGTTGCGAACTGTTAAGTTGCTTCATAAACAATTCTGATTAGTTATGCACATGTATATGATAAGCTTTTTGATATGTGTCCTTTTGTTATTCCTGGTTATAATTTGGAAAAAGAATGAAGGTCAACTTACAATATATAACAATAATACAAGCCAAGTACTGAGTTCTTGGCATGAAAAAATTAATTGGGAAGGCATTTCACTGCATAATATACCTTTTTACGTGCATTTAGTCTTGGCTTACACTTGTTAAATATCCCACAAGTTCATACCAAAACTTAAATTAATATATTACTCGAACACTTTACTATTGACTAACAATATATTCTGAGCGACCTTAATAACCTAACAACCCGAATACTTTCCACTTCAACACTAAATTCAAGTCACAAGTCTAATTAGTTCTTTCTTTTTAAAACCAAATACAAACAATTTAGAGATATGTATTTAAATTGGAGTGAATGCAAATTCAATACTTCCTTCAGCACATCTTTATACATATTGTTATGAAAGTGAAATCAATATTTAATGGCCTCAACAATTTCATTTGTTATTGAATATCTTTGCCTGTACTTGGAAATAATATAGTAGCTTTTGTATAGACAAGAATGTTCGATTACGACTCTGAGAGTTAAGTACCTATTTAATGTTAAGAAAAACTCTCCTTGAATGGTTTATCTACAATAGCATAGTATTGGATTGAAGCCTAACTGCTTAGTTCATCCTTTGGTATAAATTATTCTTTAATAAATGGTTAAATGTCCTCCTATATAATTTGGCATGCGGCATCACTAAGTATTAGAAATAGTTTGCTCATACTAAAGGTTCTGATACTTAATTGCCCAAATAATATATAATTAAGTAATCTCAAATCTTTATCTGTCATCAGAGTCGATAAATTTAAATCGAATGTGATCAGTAAATCCATGAGTTTTTATGTTCAATCAATATGCTTTTGGGAGATACTTAAGGAATAATAAATTGTACATACCTTGGATATTATTAAAAACTAATAATATGAGTCGAATGTTATCCATATGATATATAAAAGGCCAAATTTGTAGCTGGGGAAACACATCACACCAAAGTACATAGAGTTAATAACAGTGTGATCAAATTATGGGAAACGTATTTGACCTGAGTATTTTAATCGAATCACACATGCTTGAAGAATCTAGCAATCAGAATATAGCCTCAAAACTGACAATAACCAATCAAATTTACTAAAAAAATATATATGTATTACTTTATCTATAAATACAGATATTGGTAGTCTGATCTAAAGCAGAATTTAGTATCAATCGGTTCATCCAGTGTGAATAAATTTCTTTTGTATTTAAGATGAAAAAACTATCGTTTTACGAGAATTGTGATTGATACATCAAGTCAAACGTTTCAATCCCTTCTTTCGGTAGCGTGAATCTCTTAAAGAATAAATTTATGTAGGTTCTAATCAACTATCTGAAATGAGAAGTTTATCATCAACAAAAGCTCAATATAAAACCGGCTTTGTGACTAATCTCAACATGTCTTGAATTGAAATATGCCATAAAGCGTCTATTTCGTAAATTAAGAATAAACTATTATGTTCTCTTTAGAATAAAATACGAGAACTAGGAAACTTATAAATTTGATTTTTTTAGAAGTAATTGATCAACATTCCCAAAGTGCTAAGGTCTTGTATTGCATATGAGAGTTTTGGTAATAAGTATAATATGTATTACTCTATATACTTTCAAAACTAAAACAAATTTCTGCTTAATTTCATGTTGCTACTAAAATGAAACTGAGTTTAAATAATAACTTGAAAACGACCTCATAGCATCATCATTGGGTCGGCTTATTAGTTCAATTATCATATCCCAAAATAGAAAACATTAATGCTAACATCGTTGTACAAGAATAGCCAGCTATAGTATTTAGACTGTTCCATCAAATAAGTTTGAATTACTAATTTGAGTTTTAGATACACTCTATGAATAAGTTTTTCTATTGATGGTGTTGGTATCATAATGCACCTTAAATACAATAATTTACCAAATACTCAAATTGAAATTATCGAGCTCAACTTGAAGGAAGTTGGTAACATGTTATAACTGATGTCAACCGTTTTTCCTTTTTTTAAAATAAGTGAATGTTATTAACACTCCCACCAAGAGCCCGCTATGCTTTAAGTACATTGTATAATACAACTATTTTTTAAGACAACATGGATATTTTAGAATTGATTAAATAGAAATTAAATTTATCATACGAATAAGTAAATTTGTTATTAATCACATTACGGACAAAACTTTGCGTTTGTCAATATACTAATTGTATTTCTATTTTGGCAACACACAGTATATGTGATATAAAATGCTCTTGGATATAAAACTTACGTATCTGGAATCAATGAATTAATAAGCTTAACAAAAACTATATGACCTAGAAAGTACAATACTATCAATTCCTGATATAAATAGTATGCTTATAATCTTCTAATAAATTAATATAATAAGTACTAGGAATATTAAATGAAAATATTTCAGGTTTACAATGCTCGTTGAGTATAATAATATTTGATGGAATCTCTTAAAGAAATTTTGAATTTATTCAAAGTAACTTTTAAATTAAAGTACATACTTGTTCAATGCTTCTTTTCTGTGGGGTTTCAAAAAAGATTGTATATTGAGTTTTAGTATAATTGTGGACTAAGAGCCTAACGAGTAATTGACTTGAGCTACTTCGAATGAGAATTGAAAAAAAAAACAATAAGTCAATGAAAATCTGAAATTAGCGTAGATTTCTGCTAGTAACTCGACCATATTTTCACCTGCACAGGTGTTGTTTCTCATTAAAATATAGATATCTTAATAAATGGGATTAAACAATAGTGCCCACTTTATACAAAAAGTCTATAATTAGTTCTGGAACTTATTATTCAACTGAACAATAGCTGTGTTTGTCGAATCAGCATTTATATTAAGGGATTGCACTGAATCAACCCATAGGACCGAGCGAGGATCAAGTTACTACTATTTTTAACTGGAAAGGATATGTCAAAGAAATTTGCGTACTTAAATTATAAAAAAGTTTACAATTGTAATAGTCGTAACAATATTGTCCATAATGCCATTAAATGCGTCATATTACCGACTGTAAATAAATGCAGGTATTCTAGTTTTGTGAATCTCCTATTTTGAAAAGTACAAACCAATAATTATGAAACATCCGAAGCATTTCTATTAAATTAATTTGTTTCATAAAAAAAAATTCTATTGTGAAAACCTCTAATATCAATTCCTTAGGACATATTGTTTTCTATAATTACGAAAAAATTCAAAGATTATTACTCATAACAATTTGGTAATTATAATCGACAAGAGATGAAAAAAAGAAATAAACTGAGGACATGGGAAAATCAACATTATCCTGCGGTATATTACAACAAATAAATATGTATCTACAAATAAGGGATAACATACCTTGAACTTAAATAGTGTCAAGACATAGGCCTTGAATAATGCTACTTGAGGGTGTAATAACATCGATATAGTTTAACTTATTTATGAGAAAAAGATTGATTCATCATTATAGTAGGTACCAAAATAAAATATAATTTGAACTTCAAAATTACTACTTATTACTCGCGAGCCAACAAATCAACTTAATATACTTAATTTTTTCCTCAAGGGTTGATATCCAAAATAGTGCATTGTTTTTCTTAATATTTGGCGAATGAATTTAGATAAATCAAGTCTATAAGCGTTGGCTATGTGCACATCATGTTGCTATAAATTATTAGTTTATTCTATCTATGTTGCTATTAACTTTATCATTAAAAACTGTCGTACCTAGAAGGTTTTATGGGATATAACCAGCTCTAATTTTAGAAAACACTATCTTTACTTTAATATGTAGGATTTTTTAACTACTGAGGTTAACTTTATCAACAATCCTTCTATTTATTCATTTGCACCACCATTTATATTTACAACGTTGAACTGTAATTTCACCTTGAATATGAAAGCTTCTTCTTGATATATCCAAACGTAACCAATTCAACTAAATTATTAATGTACAGAAAAAAAACGACAAATATCAGCTTTAAAATACTTGTATAAGCAAGAAAATTAGTAAGGATGTAAAATTTTCATCGGTTTAATTCACAATCCAGTATGTCTTCTAACTAAACACACGGTTAATCAAATATTTAAAGTATTTAAATTAATAATATATCTTTTCTTATGTGCTTAGGAGTATCAGATAGAGAGATAGAAGACATGGAAAGAAAGAGTTTTCATATCCACCTTGTTTTTTTATGTAATTGGATGAGATATAAAGCACAACATTTCTTCTGATATGCGAGAATTCAACTAAACATAGCGAAATCTCATTGTTTTAGTTAGATCGACAAATCAAATTTTGATGAATGAATGGATAATTACTATTTAAGGAAGTGACGTCATTATTTTTATAACATTTTATTTCTATTACAAAAAAGAAATGATATACAATTGTAACTGAACTCACATCGGAACAATTACTACTTCTCAGCTAGTGGAGTTAATTATTGAGTAAAAGATACATTATAATAAGTCATTAATTTATATTCACAAATTTGATTGCTATTAATTGCCCAAGTATGATAAACAAACTCAAAAACAGTGTTGATCAATACATTTGAACATTATATAGCTTTTATTCAATGATAATTATAAATCTTAATGTAAGAGTATGATATGAACTGCTACACACAAGACAGTTTACAATCACAAATGCACAAATGGGAATGTCTTGTTGTAGATATTATTAATAATAAAAATGGCTCACTGGTGTTTAGTACTGTTTTGAAAAAAAAATTGACAATTCGAACAATAAAGAGCCAACAATAGAAAGCATAAGTCTTATAATAAATGCTATTAACTTCAAGAAAGGAATTCATGAATTTACTAGACACTGCACTTCCTGATAGCTGTACATTGTCGGAAATTGGTCATCCAATTCTTAGCTACATATTGAGAATTGTTTCATTAAATTTGAATATTTCTATCATTCATCTTTCCCTTACAAATCATCTTTCCCTAAAAAATCATCATTTAAATATGCTCTACCACTAATACTAGAATATTTCCTGAACTAGTAATGATAAAGACAGTATATCTGCCAGCTGTCTGTAAGTTTTATTCCTTTTATGAACAATTTACTTGTGACTTGCGCAATTGAAGTAATATCTTCAGTTCATTTCTGTACTAACAAAGAGGGAGTAGATGTCAGTTATGGGACCTAATAATTTCTATATCTCAATAAGGAAAACAATTTCAGATAAATAGGTATTAGCTCAGCATAGTAAAAGAGTAAAAATTCGCAGATCAAGAAGTAACCCTTTTGATAGCTAATTTATGAAAGAAGAGCTTGAATTATCAATAAAAAAGGGGAATAATCAATAAAACTTTTTTTAACATCAGTTATTTCATGATAGTAATTGTAATTCTTTGTAAATCCAAAAGCCAGCTTTTGACTAATTCCGAGAATTGGGGTTGTATAGTGCCAGAAATGTTAAAAATTTTTTTTGTTATATTGTGATAGCTTGATTTTTCTTGATATTGTCAAAACTAACAACTTTGAGCACCGTATGTAAGCTGGTCAAAAATTGATGTAGGATACTGTTCAAACTTTGGCTTCCCAGGTATGATATGCAAGAAATGAAGGCAAAGAAACCTTTTGGCTACAATTTCCTTTTTTAGATTACAAATTGCAACAATTTATTTCCCCAACGGGTATGCCCTTGAAGAAACCATTGTTAAGTTTTGTCCAGAAAGTATTGCAAAACGGATTTTTTCATTGTCTCCTTTATGTATTTCTCAAGAGAATGTGTATTGATAGCCAGTGACAGATAACTATACTACCATTAAATCCGCCAAATCCAATTCTTTGGTAAATCCAGTTTGTTTTACTCCACAAGCCTTTATCAGAGCTCTAAATATTACGTGAGTACGTTAGCTCTTTCCAAAGGTTAATGAATAGAAAACTGTCCTGAGAGATTTACCTGACTTGCTTTTCTTTCGGTTTTGGAATTCCTCTTGATTTTCAACTGAAATTACCCTACCCATATCGTACTTTTTTTGTTGACTCAATTTTGGACAAAGAAGTATCTATCACACGAATAGGGGTGTGCTGCTTAATTTTTGGTTTGCAACATTAAAAAATTTGCAGCCATAATACGCAATGTTCATTTTTACAGTTTTGGAAAGACATTTCCTAAGAATTCTATGGAAGTATTAAGGTTGATTCAACCAATGTCACCACCATATACAAATGATTAGTATAACTAAAAATATGAACTACTAAATATCAAAGCAAGAAGCTTGCACTAATCTTTATTGTCTATTTGTCTATAGTACGATATAGAAGAGAATTACCAGCAGTCGCACAGCATTGTTAATGTATTTGAACTATCTTCTAATGGTGAAATTCCCTTTAACATGCATAAGGATACCATACATGAAGTGACTGGAAAGTCTTAACGTGAATTGCCTTAATTACTCCTGATCGGAAACGATAGCATAATCAGCACTCTTTCATTATATTGAAGTCTCTTTCAAATTTATTTATTACATCAATCCTTTTTATGTTATAATATGAATTTCTACGTCAGTCATTAGCTGAGCTGAGTTTTAGATCTTAATACAACAGCATTCCTATTTAGGTAAAACTACAATTATGATTGGACCAATTGTTCTCAAGGTTTTAAGGGAAATGTGAAACTCACTATATCTTTGACAAATAAAAGGTTAATTCAGTTTGGACCTAAAGTTAAGCTTGTATTGAAAAGCGGCCAGAAAAACGGCCTTGTCATACATTGGCAATTGCTTTTGGAATGAACTACGGAAATTATCACCACTTTACGATAAAAAAAAAGAAACTTACACTCTGACCTTCGATTCTGAAACATTGTTTTTATTTTACTAACCAAGTTTTGTCAATATCTTATAGAGCGACTCTCTATAATTGCTTTTTTGATTATATAGACAGTTTTAGAGAATTCTTCTTGGCTGAAATAGGGATGAGAAAGAAAAGGCCTCATTAAATTATTGTTTATCTGATTAGTCAGGTACATTTGATTCTAGACTAGGTGTTCCTCATGAATACATTTTCATTATAATCCATTAATTCCCCCCCTTCCCACAGCCACATACCCGTGAGTATTAGCTTGCAACATTAAAATGAATCCATTCAAATAATGTCAGCACCTATTAGTATAGTGGAGGCCGAGACGAGCTTCGAAAATGTTTGTTTTAGTTTGCCTATTAATAGGGCATGGACAGAATGTCCCAGTGACAATCGAGAGTAAACAACAGAAAGGGATTAAATTAGCTAATACATATATATGATAATATCATTATTTTCTCCTGAAGCCTTACAGAAATTACACTGACTATGCTTCTCAGAAATTCTACTTATTTGGCTAAGTTTCTATTGCTTTAGAAATTATTATGCTACGCAATTAAACAAACCATACAATTTAGTTATGAAGCGTTCCTAGCCTTTATTGAGATTAACAGTAACAGATCTGCAACACATTTTTTATGTTGATTCTCCTTTAATTACTCTTTATTCTTATCCGTTTTGTGAATCAACTGCTTCCTTTTGAAATGTAAATAGCCAGCAGAAAAAACTAAATTTTAATCTCATTAGATGCCAAGTGATATAATTGAGTGGTTGTATCAAATAAACTATATCAAATATGCTCTACATTGCCTATTTCATGAATATCAGTCTCTATTTTTAATTATTTTGAAACTGAAGTGAAATATGTTTCTGTTGCATAATCATTAAGGATTGAACAAATGATTCATTAAGAAACTATATTTGAATCATAAGCAATCCTTTTTGGCTTGATTGATGAGATTGTCATTAATTTGCTGTTTAAGGAGTCTTATTGGTTTATTTGATAGTATTATATTCATTATGAAACTTGGTGCGGATTTAAGGGCTTTTTGGTTTATGACAGTATGACTCAGATATACTGTTACAAATATGTACAGACCTGCCCTGTATTTATCGAGGAATAAGGTACTTCCTATGCATAACAGGTTTTTATTTGACAGGAAAAATACGGACTCTTCAAATATCTACTGCCAATATAGATAGTTTTGAGAATCCAAGTTAATTTCATCTAATGGTACAAATTAAAACGAATATGCCAACTGAGCATATTATAGAATCAATATTGAGCTGCAATTATTCCATATCTGAAACCAACTAATTTCCATTTTTTTTCAATTTGCATTTTGTAAACTCACAAAAGTCACCAATATTCCATCATATATAAGGAACCCAACTTTAGCATTTTTCTTTTGCTTTATGAAATATTCATTATCAAACTATTTTCTAAAAGTCAAAAAGAAAAAGAACTTCAAGGAATAACTAACTAACTACTTATAACAGTTGTTTTATTTGGTAGTTTGATATATCGATAATTTTCTTTGACATACAAAGATTATTAGTTTGTATTCCACAATATCGTTTTTTGAGATGAAAGATAATCCACCATTTTCGTTTAGATTGTCTTGGATAGTCAGCTTGATGTTACTTATTGGTAATGTTATGGCACAAGCTGTTATTCAAAGCAACACTATCACGTATGGAAATAATCCTACTGGATACAGTAACGGTTATATTGTTTTAGGAGGTGCATACTTAGCCTTTCAAGATATGAATACTGTTTCAATGTTTCAGACTGTTAGAGTTAATCAAGGGGGCGCTCTTTATTATATTAATAACAATTTGAAAGGTTTTAGTATTTCTTCTAACCACAATTGGTTTGTCAATTTTGTTTTCCAAAATGATGGTACAATTGTTGTTGATGATAGATTGAGTACCTCTGCTGGTTCATGGAAGATTAATGATGGTAGTTTCACAAATACTGGTAACATCATGTTCACTTCTAGTCAAGGAGATACTTTTGATATCTCTGCAACATCCGTGACTAACACCGGTATTATTTACTCCAAAGGTACTAACGCAGCCAGACCTCAACAATTGAAAATTGGTAATAATGCGAATAACTGGTACAACACGGGTACTATCTGTCTTGCTAACACTACATTCGATTTACAGAAGTCTATCCAAGGTGTTGGATGTGTTTCTGTTGGTGCTAACTCAGTATTTAATATTCATGATATCAATTTGCAACAACAATCAATTTACTTGTCAGATCCTACTTCGGTTGTTGCAGTTAGTAATGGTCAAAACATGCCCGTTTCTGGTTTTGGTAACGGTAATGGTTTTCTATTTCCATTGTTTCCAATCAAAAGTTTCAATTATGATTATTTAACTGGTATTGTTACCTTTACTGTTGGATATTTAGGTTTGCAAAGTTTTACAATTCCAATCGGTAAGGGCTATAATCAGACCCTATTTGAAATTGTTCCTGATAACTACATCCAAGGTAATCACTACAAGAATAGTTTCTTTATTTACAAAGGAAGTCCACCACAGGCTCAACCTTCAATTTGTCAACCATGTGTTGAAATTCCACTATACACATTTAAAGTTCCAGATGCTTATGAGACTACAAATGAATTAGGATTCTCTGAAACAATATCCTTCTACTCTACTTATAATAGCGATAACCTGCCATTAATCGGAACAACAACGTTCTATACACCACCACCTGTCTATACAGTCACCAGATCCGATAATACTACAACTGAAACTGAAATTGTTAGTAGAGTTGTAGCTGTTGATGTCAACGGTTCACCAGTAACTTATTATACAACTATAATAGTGAGACCAACGCAACCTTCTGTAGTTACCACAACAATAACTACGACATTTAGTGATGGTAGAGAATCAACAATCACTACAGTCGAAGCAGCTAATAACACAATGAGTAATCCTACTTCTATCTCATCTCAGCCATCAAATATGAATTCCAACAACATGACCTCATCTGCTTTCGACGACGGTAAAGACAGAACCACTGTGGTCACGAACGCTGACGGCAGTGTCCAGACCGACATTGTCT
>ERZ1036435.174-NODE-174-length-52903-cov-30.704360_pt1 | contig 52903 bp, 57 predicted proteins | sample MGYA00514223_ERZ1036435 | MGnify/ENA primary metagenome ERZ1036435 (study PRJEB33795, sample SAMN09464927) | human gut metagenome | host: Homo sapiens | place: USA: Stanford, California | collected 2016-08 | study: EMG produced TPA metagenomics assembly of the... | reverse complement strand
TGGTAGTCGGACTGACGTTCCGCTAGAGTAGGACGTTGCCAGGCAAATATCGTATGGATGCGATGAGCCAAATCGAGACCGAAAGGTCTCTTTTTTTTATACAAAATTAGTTTTAAAAAAGAAAGTGTTTGATATGAAAAAGTAAACATCCCGACGAATAGAAAGCGTTTGGAACTCATGAATTTGGGAGTGAGAGTAATGAATTTAGTCGAGCTACAAGGATCAACAAGAGCTGAAAATGAAACAAGAGGGCGAGCGCTTATTTCAAGTGAAGAAAGCTTCTTAGCCGAGGGAATAAACTGACATTCTAAAATAAGATACTAAAATGAAGAAGACGAATTAATAATATATTCGTCTTCTTCGGATTTGGTTATAAAATTAACTTAAATAAGTAATGAATATAACATTTTATTTTCATTGATATAAATATTAGAAGGATCAAATTGACATACACGATCTTTTAACTGAATGAGATCATCATGATGTTTCAGCTGTATACCTATAATAACAGTTCCAGTGTTTTGTGATGTTTTCTTTAAATATTCAAATTTTGTAATATCGTCTTGAGGTCCGAGGACATCATTAACAAATTCTCTTAAAGCACCAGGTCTTTGTGGGAAATTTAAAATAAAGTAATGTTTCATTTCTTCAAATAGAAGGGAACGCTCCTCAATTTCTTTCATTCGATTAATATCATTGTTGCCTCCACTTACTATGCATACAATAGTTTTATTTTCAATCTGCTTTTTATATTGTTCTAAGGCACTTACACTTAAAGCACCAGCTGGTTCAGCAACAATCGCTTGTTTAGAGTACATATCCAGAATTGTGGAGCAAACAGCTCCTTCGTCAACTTGAACATAATCGTCCATTTTATCTTTCGCAATATCAAAGGTAATATCACCAACTCTTGCTACTGAAGCTCCATCAACAAACTTATCAATATTTTCTAAAGTAACTATACTATGGTTGATAACGACTGATTGATACATACTACTGGCACCGGTTGGTTCAACAACAATAATTTTAGTGTGGGGGGAATGCGCTTTAAAATATGTGCTCACTCCTGAAATAAGACCGCCACCACCTATAGCAGCAAATACATAATCAAATGTTTTATCCTCTTTTTCAGCTTGATTTAATATTTCCTTAGCTAAAGTACCTTGTCCTGCAATAGTATATACATTATTAAATGGGTCAATAAAATTCATTTTATGTTGCTTCGTATAGTTTAAAGCTTGTGCTAAGCAGTGATCAAATGTATCGCCAATTAATACTATTTCTACGTTACTATCCCCGAAGAATTTGACTTGATTGATTTTTTGTCGTGGTGTAGTTACTGGCATGAAAATAACAGCTTTTAAATTGAGTTTTTTTGCAGTATAAGCAACACCTTGAGCATGATTTCCAGCACTTGCGCAAGTAATACCTTTATTTTTTTCTTCATTGGATAATACTGAAATAGCATTATAAGCTCCTCTTAATTTAAAGGATCGTACCCACTGTAAATCTTCTCTTTTTAAATAAACATTACAATTATATTTTTGAGATAAGTAATGGTCGAATTGTAAGGGAGTTTCTTTTACTATATTTTTCAGACGTAAATATGCTTCATCTATATCTTTTGTCGAAACTTTAGTTCTTACTGTCACTGTCTTTCACACCTTTAAAAAGTTTTTTCGTATTTTTCTATTAAATTTTCAAATTGTAAAGTAATAGCAATATCGTCTAAGCCATGGATTAATTTATTTTTCCAGGTTTCATCTATATCAAAATGAAAAGACTGAGACACCGTAGACACTGTTTGATTAGGTAAATCAACAGTTATTTCATCAAATTGAGCTAAATGTTCTCTTTCTTTCTGATTTAAACATATAGGTAACATTGCGTTTTTAGTACAATTCATGTAAAAGATGTCACTAAAACTTCCTGCAATAATAATGTTAAAACCATAATCTTTTAAGGCCCACGCGGCATGCTCACGGCTAGAACCACAACCAAAGTTATCTCCAGTAATTAGAATTGACGCACCATGATATTCGGGTTTATTAGGATTAAAATCAGGATTATCACTACCATCAGGTAAGTAACGCCATTCATCAAAAGCAAAAGGTCCAAAGCCTGATTTAGAGACCCGCTTAAGATGCACTTTGGGAATGATTTGGTCAGTATCTATATTGTCATAAAAAAGGGGTACAGTTTTTCCGGTATATATAGTGATTGGTTTGATTTCCAATTATACTACCACCTTTCTAACATCAATGAATTTACCATTAATCGCAGCAGCAGCAGCCATAGCAGGGGATACCAAATGTGTACGAGCGCCTTTGCCTTGTCTTCCTTCAAAATTGCGATTACTCGTGGATGCACAATGTACTCCTTCAGGAACTTGATCTGGATTCATACCTAAGCACATAGAACATCCTGGTTCACGCCACTCAAATCCAGCATCTTTAAATAATTTATCTAGTCCCAGAGCTTCAGCTTCCTTCTTAACAGTTCTTGAACCCGGAACCACAATAGCAGTAATATTTGGATGTACTTGTTGTCCTTTAATTATATGACTTGCTTCAATAAGATCAGATAATCTTGCATTCGTGCATGAACCTAAAAAAACATAACCTAATTTTATATCTTCGGCTTTTTGACCTGGGTGAAGTCCCATATAGTCATAAGCACGTTGGTCATTTGCATTTTTAATTTCTGGGAATGGATTACTAAAACTAACTCCCATTTCTGGGTTAGTTCCCCAAGTTACTTGAGGTTCTAAATTTGTTACATCAAGTTCAATAACTTTATCAAAATAGGCATCATCATCAGAATAAAGTTTTTTCCACCACGCCATAGAACTATCAAAATCAGTAGCATAAGGACGACCTTTTACGTAATCAAAGGTTGTTTCATCTGGTTGCATTAAACCATACTTTGCTCCGGCTTCAATAGCCATATTACAAATCGTCATACGTGCTTCCATGGATAAATTTTTTATAGTTTCCCCTGTAAATTCAAGAGAATAACCAGTACCGAAATCTACACCATATTGATTGATTAAATATAAAATAATGTCTTTAGCATAAACTCCAGTTGGTAAAGAACCATTTATATTAATTTTCAAATTTTTAGGTTTTGTTTGCCATAATGTTTGTGTAGCAAATACATGTTCAACCTCGCTTGTTCCTATCCCAAATGCGATAGCACCAAATGCGCCATGTGTAGCAGTATGTGAATCTCCACATACAATAGTTTTTCCTGGTTGAGTTAATCCAGTTTCTGGTCCAACCATATGTACAATACCTTGTTCGTCAGAACCCATATCAAAAATATGTACACCAAAGTCCTTAGCATTTTGTTGTAAAGTTGTAATTTGTTTATGGGCAATTTCATCTTTTATATTAAAAATATCAATTGTGGGAACGTTATGATCTAAAGTTGCAAAGGTTAGATCAGGTCTTCTGAGTTTACGATTTTGTATTCTAAGTCCTTCAAATGCTTGAGGAGAAGTGACTTCATGAATGAGATGTAAATCAATGTATAATAATTGTGGTTCACCTTCTTTTCCATGAAGCACATGTTTTTTCCATACTTTATCAAACAGTGTTTGACCCATAATTTTCTCCTCCTCTTATAGATATTTTTCTTTAAGCAATTTAAAAATTTCTGAAGTTCGATATTGTCCACCTAAATCTGCAGTTGTCTTATTAGATTGAATAAATGAGTAAACAATTGACTCAAGTTCGTTAGCAGCATCATTTTGATTTAAACTTTCTCTTAAGCAAAGTGCTAAAGATAGAACCATACCAAATGGATTCGCTTTATCTTCATTAGCTATATCAGGTGCTGAACCATGAATTGGTTCATAAAGACGTGTACCTGTTTGACCAAAACTAGCTGATGGAGAAAGACCTAGAGAGCCTGGTATAACAGATGCTTCATCACTTAAGATATCTCCGAAAAGATTCTCTGTTACAATCACATCAAATTGCGTAGGTTGGGTAATCAGATGCATGCTACAAGCATCAACTAGCATATGATTAACTTCTACTTCTGGATAATCCTTTTTTACATCATTTACTATCTGTCGCCATAACTTACTGGAGGATAGAACGTTTTCCTTATCAACAGAAGTTAATTTTTTACGTCTACGATTTGCAAGATTAAAAGCGATTCTCATAATACGTTCAATTTCTTGACTTGAATATTTTAATGAGTCTAAAGCTTCGGTTTTTTTAACATAGCTTGGTTCACCAAAATAAATCCCGCTCGTTAATTCTCTTACTATAACTAAATCTGTGCCTTCTACAATATCTTGTTTTAGTGGTGAAAGATGACTAGCCCCTTTAGTTACAAATGTAGGTCGAATATTAGCAAATAAATTTAAGGATTTTCTCAGTTTTAACAAACCGTGTTCTGGACGATTATTTGGGTCTGTCCATTTAGGCCCTCCAATCGCACCTAATAAAATAGCATCTGCATTTTTACATGATTGTAATGTTTCATTAGTTAAAGGTGTACCATAATAATCTATTGAAACGCCTCCAAAATGATGACTTTCTAAATGGTATTCAAAATGATATTTTTCACTTATTAATTTTAAAAGTTCTAATGTACCAGATAGAATCTCTGGTCCTATACCATCTCCAGGTAAGGCAACTATTTTATAACTCATGTACGTATACCTTCTTTCAACTCATATTCTGAAATATATTTAGCATGAGCATCGATATATGCTTTACATGAAGCTTTTAATATATCGTGGTCTATACCTATGCCTGTCACTTCAATATGATTAATAATGATTCGTACATGTACTTCTGCTTGAGCATCAGTACCTTCTGTTACAGAATCAATACGATAATCAATTAATTCTGCGTCTTTCTTGAAAATTCGGTCAACAGCATTATAAATTGCAACAATTGAACCCGTTCCAATACTTGAATCTTGTTTAACTTGTCCGTTTCTTTCCTTTATAACTACTACTGCACTTTGTAGACCTTTAGATACGTATTGAAGTTGTAAGTTATCAAGTTGAAAAATAGCATTGTGTTCATGTTCAGAGCCATGTATAATCGCATGAATATCTCTATCGGATACATTTTTTTTCTTATCAGCAATTTCTTTAAATTGTTTAAATAATGTAACTTGATCTTCCAATTTAATTTCATACCCTAGAGCTTTAAGCTTTTCGGCAAATGCATGTTTACCAGACAATTTACCTAGTGGCAATTCTGTTGTATTTACACCTACAAGTTGAGGTGTCATGATTTCATAGGTTTCACGATGTTTAAGGACACCGTCTTGGTGAATTCCGGATTCGTGACTAAATGCATTTTGACCGACTATAGCTTTATTTCTAGGTACACGGATACCAGCATATCTTGAAATTAAGTCAGATGTTTTCTTAGTTTCTTTAAGGTTAATTTGAGATTCAAGACCATAGTGGTCCTTTCTTACATATAAAGCCAAAGCGACTTCTTCAAGTGAGGCATTTCCTGCTCTTTCACCAATACCGTTCACGGTACCTTCAATACGTCTAGCTCCACCTTCAATAGCTGCTAAACTATTAGCAACTGCCATACCAAGATCATCATGACAATGTGCACTAAAGATAATTTTAGAATTTGACTTAACGGCCTGTGTTAATTGCTTAAAAATTTCGCCATACTCAGTAGGATAACTAAATCCAACTGTATCAGGGATGTTAATAATTGTGGCTCCTGCGTTTATCGCAGTTTGAACACATTCAATTAAAAATGGAATTTCAGTTCTTGTTGCATCCTCTGGAGAGAATTGTACGACTTCAAAAAATTGTTTTGCATAAGAAACGTGTTCTTTTATCGATGTTAAAACTTCATCTTGAGTCATTTTTAATTTATGTTCTAAATGAATAGGGGAGGTTGCAATGAATACATGTACTTGAGGTTTTATAGCTTCTTTAGTAGCTTCATATACAGCATCAATATCAGATTTTTTACATCTAGCTAATCCACACACTGCTGTTGTAGTCAAAGTTTTAGCTATAGCTTCTACTGATTTAAAGCTACCAGTACTAGAAGCAGGAAAACCTGCTTCTAGTACATCTACTCCCCATTTTTCTAGTTGCTTGGCAATTTTCAATCTTTCATCAAAGGTAAAATTGACTCCTGGCGTTTGTTCACCATCTCTAAGTGTTGTATCAAAAATTTGAATATGTTCTTCCATTAAAAACACCCCTCTAATGTTGTTATTTTTCAATACTTTTAGATTTAATGAATGGCATCATTTCTCTTAATTCACGTCCAACTTGTTCAATTTGATGACCATGTTGATCTTCACGTAATTGATAGAATTCTTTAAAGCCATTTTTGTTATCTTCAACAAATCTACGGCTAAAGTTACCATTTTGAATATCTTCAAGTACTTTTTTCATATTTTCTTTAACATTAGGTGTAATTATTCTTGGTCCAGAAACATAGTCGCCAAATTCAGCAGTGTTAGAGATAGAATAACGGACGTTTTCCATTCCGCCTTCATACATTAAATCAACAATTAATTTCATTTCGTGTAAGACTTCAAAATAAGCTAATTCAGGTTGGTAACCTGCTTCCACAAGTGTTTCGAATCCACTCTGAATTAATTTGGAAACTCCTCCACAAAGTACAGCTTGTTCACCGAATAAATCTGTTTCAGTTTCTTCTTTAAATGTCGTTTCAATGACCCCGGCACGAGTAGCACCAATGCCTTTTGCGTAGCTTAAAGCAATGTTTCTAGCTTGGCCTGTAGCATTTTGTTGAACACCAAATAATGCTGGTACGGCACTTCCTTCAACAAATGTACGTCTAACTAAATGACCAGGTCCTTTAGGTGCTACTAAAAAGACATCGACATCACTAGGTGGTTCGATAACACTGAAGTGGATATTAAAACCGTGTGCGAATGCTAAAGCATTTCCTTTTTCTAAATATGGTTTGATTTCCTTGTTATATACTTCACCTTGAATTTCATCAGGCAATAGTACCATCACTACATCTGCTTGTTGTGTTGCTTCACTTACCGTATAAACATCAAATCCATCTTCTTTAGCTTTATTAAATGATCGTCCTGGACGCAGGCCAATGACTACATCATAACCATTGTCCTTTAAATTTTGTGCATGTGCATGTCCTTGTGAGCCATAACCAATGACAGCAATTTTTTTACCTTGTAATGCATCTTGAGTTACTGTTTCGTCGTAATATACTTTTGTCATAATAAATTCCTCCAGTCATTTTATAGAAAGTTCTGAATTTTCAAAATAATTTATTTATAAAAGGTGTATGATGTTAGTTATGTTTAGTTGATTTTTTTAACTAGCGCATCAAAACGTTTATTCACTTTTAACACTTAGTACATTTACTTGTTGTGATAGTTTTTTAAGAACAATTTTAAAAGTATCATCATCTTTAATATTGACTTTAAGTTTCATATTAGAAATTCCTTCTTTGTCTGAATGTTTAACATGAAGTTCATCAATATTACATTGTAAGCGAACGAAGGCGCTAGTAATTCTGTTCAAAGTACTCACTTGATCAACTAATGTAAAATGAATTGTTCGTTCCATTAGTAACCCTCCATTTCATGATTTGATTTGCCACTAGGTACCATTGGATTAACTGGTTCTATAGGTGAGATTCTAACTTCAATGAGTGCCGGTCCATGATATGCAAATGCTTCATCAATTGAAGATTCTAATTTATCTGGAGAATCTATCAAGAATCCCTTAATGCCATATGCTTCCGCCATTTTCATAAAATCAGGTTGATCGTTAAATACAGAATGAGAAAATCGTTTATTAAAGAATTTATCTTGCCATTGTTTTACCATACCTAAAGTTCCGTTATTAATAAGTACTATTTTGACGTTAAGTCCATATTCTGGAAGTAAAGCCATTTCTTGGTTCGTCATTTGAAAACCGCCATCTCCTACAAAACATACAACTGTTTTCTCCGGTTCAGCTAATTGTGCTCCTATTGCTGATGGAATTCCAAATCCCATAGTACCTAAACCACCACTTGTTACCCATTGTCCATAATTTTTAAATGGATAGAATTGTGCTGTCCACATTTGGTGTTGTCCTACGTCAGTTGTAACAATTGCATTTCCATTGGTAACTTTACCAATATATTCAATCGCTTTTTGTGGTTTGCAAAAGGTTTTATCATTTTCATCATATTTAAATGGATAGTTACTTTTGTTATTAATACAATAATCGTTCCATTCTTCGTGGGAGGATGTTAAAACTTGCTCATGGCATAAGTTTTCAAGCACATGCTTGCAATCAGCGACTATACCTAAATCTGTATTAATAACTTTATTTATTTCAGAAGGGTCGATATCTACATGTACAACCTTTGCATTTGGTGCGAACGCATCAGGCTTACTTGCAAGACGATCATCGAATCGACTACCTAAATTGATAAGTAAATCACAATTTGTTAAAGCCATATTACTTGCATAAGATCCATGCATACCCCCCATACCTAAGAATAAAGGGTGATGATAAGGTACTGCTCCAAGTCCTAGGAGAGTTGTGACTGTAGGGATTTGATGTCTTGTCACAAATTCTGTTAATAAATGATTAGATTTAGAGTGATTAATACCAGCACCTGCAAGAATAAGAGGTTTCTTAGCTTCTTTAATCATATATATTAACTTATTAATATCCTCTTTATTTGGGCTACTATTAACTTCATAACCAGGAATATTAATATCTTTTGTAAGTTCAACATCAGTTTTAAGCACACCCATATCTTTAGGGAAATCAATCACTACAGGACCTTTTCTTCCAGTGTTCGCTAAATGAAAGGCTTCATGAACAATTCTTGGAATGTCTTCAATCTTTTTAACTTGATAATTGTGTTTTGTAATAGGTGTGGTCATCGAGAGTAAATCAGCTTCTTGGAAAGCATCTTTACCAATACCAGGTGTAGCAACTTGACCAGTAAAAACGACTAATGGTAAAGAGTCGCTATATGCATCAGTAATACCTGTAATGGCATTTGTTGCACCGGGTCCACTTGTCACAACAACGACTCCTGTTTTACCAGAGACACGCGCATATCCTTCAGCAGCATGTGTAGCACCTTGTTCATGACGAGCAAGAATATGTTTGATTTTCCCGTCATAAAATGTATCGTATAAAGGTAAGACAGCTCCACCGGGATAACCGAAGATAAAATCTACATCTTCCTGCTGAAGTGCTTCAACTAATAATTGTGAACCACTGCGTGTTATTAAGGGTTGTGATTCCTTTGTTTGATGTTCAGAAGGGTGAGGCGAAACCATTGATTTTTGATTTGACATTTTAATCATCTCCTAATTAAATAAGGTTTTCCGGAACTTGCATAATACCTCCAGTATTAGCGCTTGTGACTAAACTAGTATATCTAGCTAAGTAGCCTGTTTTAACCTTTGCTCTGAATGGTTCAAGCTGATTTTTACGGCGATATAGTTCTTCTTCAGATTGATCTACGTTTAGAGTTCTATTGATTAAATCAATCGTAATTTTATCACCATCTCTTATTAAGCCAATGGGTCCACCTGAAGCGGCTTCAGGTGAAATATGTCCAACTGCAATACCTCTAGTTGCTCCCGAAAATCTACCGTCCGTAATTAATGCAACATCTTTACCTAATCCTCTGCCCACTATGGAAGACGTAGGGGCTAGCATTTCTGGCATTCCAGGACCTCCCTTAGGTCCCTCATATCTAATAACAACAACATGTCCTTCTCTAACTGTATGATTATCAATGGCTTCAACAGCTTCATCATGAGAATTGAAACAAATTGCCTTTCCTGTAAATACTTTAATTGAAGGATCAACTCCACCGACCTTGATTACCGCTCCTTTAGGTGCGAGGTTTCCGAATAAAACAGATAATCCACCTTGCTTATCATAAGGGTTTTCAAGAGGATGAATAACTTCAAAATTTTTGATGTTTTTACCTTCATTATTTTCTCTCAAGGTTTTACCCGTAACTGTTAATCTATCCGGATGTAAAGTACCATCCTTTTTCATCAATTCATTTATAATAGCTGGGACGCCACCTGCTTCATGAACATCGTGCATAGAATAAGAAGAACTAGGTGCAATTTTAGAAAGGTAAGGTGTTTTTTTAGCAATTTCATTAATACGTTCTAAATCGTAGTCAATACCTGCTTCATTTGCAATTGCAAGAGTATGAAGAACAGTATTAGTAGAACCTCCCATGGCCATATCAAGAGCAAAAGCATCATCAATCGCATCTTGTGTGATAATATCGCGAGGTTTAATATCATTTTTAATATTTTCAACCAACCTGAATGCAGCTTGTCTAATCATTTCACGACGTTGGTCACTCACAGCTAGAGCTGTACCATTATATGGTAGGGCTAAACCTAAAACTTCCATTAAACAGTTCATTGAGTTTGCGGTAAACATACCGGCGCATGAACCACATGTAGGACAAGCGTTTTGCTCCATGTCTAAAAATGCTTCTTTTGAGATTGTTCCTTCTTTAAAAGCTCCAACCGCTTCAAACATTGAAGATAATGTCAAAGCCTTACCTTGAGCGGAAAGACCTGCTTTCATTGGGCCTCCTGAGCAAAAGATAGCTGGTACATTTGTTCTAACAGCTGCGAGTAACATTCCTGGCGTAATTTTATCGCAATTAGGAATGTAAAATACACCATCAAACCAATGTGCGTTAATAACTGTTTCAGCTGCATCTGCGATAATTTCTCTTGAAGGTAAGGAATATCTCATGCCAATATGTCCCATAGCTATTCCATCGTCAACACCAATAGTATTAAATTCGAATGGGATAGCACCTGCTTCTCTAATAGCTTCCTTTGCGATATCTGCTAATTCTCTTAAATGAACGTGCCCAGGAACAATATCAATATAAGAGTTACAAATTGCTACGAAAGGTTTATTCATATCTGTAGGTTGTTTAAAAGCGCCAGTCGCATGTAAAAGACTTCTTGCAGGAGCTTGGTGATCTCCTTTTTTGATCATATCACTTCGCATATATCGTTCCCCCATATAATTATTTAGAAAATAAAAAAACGTCCCAATGAATATTGGGACGTTGTTAAGTCCCATCCAACTAGAAATAGGACTTAAACATTTAGAAGTTAAAACTTTTCTAAAGTTCGAGTCCTTACGAGTATAATAAAATGATAATAGCTTGTTGAGTTGTTGGTAGGTCTAGCGTAGATAGATAAGTCATTTTATTATACTCCTTTCGTTGAATGGTCATTTATTCTTAATAGTTTGAATTGTTTTAAAATTTGATAAATTCAATTTACTACATGTGGTGAATTGTGTCAATAATAAATTTAGAATTTTCTAAAAATTTACAGAGGACAAGATTAAATATTTTACGAAGAAATTTGAATTAAAATTTGTTACAATGAATAAGTTAATAAACCATGTAGAAATGTTTATATATCTTTAAATATAGAGATAATTTGATTTTAAATAATCATATATAGGAGAGTAAAAATTGATAACTATTCACAATTTAAATGAAATGGATAAATTTGCTCAAATACTTGTAAAACATTTAAGTGCTAAGGACTTGATTTTATTAAATGGTGACCTAGGAGCAGGGAAAACTACATTAACGCAATTTATAGGAAAAGCGTTAGGTGTTAAAAGAACGATAAACTCACCAACATTTAATATAATCAAATCTTATAAAGGTTCTAGCATACGATTACATCATATGGACTGTTATCGACTAGAAGGTGAGGAAGATGATTTAGGTTTCGATGAATATTTTGAAGACAATGCTATCATAGTTATAGAGTGGAGTAAATTTATCAAAGATTTCCTTCCTCCTAATCACTTAACGATTAATATAAGTGTCAAAAATGCGAATGAGAGACAAGTATCCATTGAAACACATGGGCAACATTATGCATTAGTAAAGGAGGCAATTTTGAATGAACTATCTTCTAATTGATACGTCAAACCAACCTTTATCAGTTGCTATTATGAAAGATAATGAAGTGATTGCTGAAAAAACAACTGATATCAAAAAGAATCATTCAGTGCAACTCATGCCTGAAATAGCAGAAATTCTTACAGAAAGTAAAATAAATAAAACAGAAATAACTGATATCGTGGTAGCGAAAGGTCCAGGTTCATATACCGGTCTTAGAATAGGGGTTACTGTTGCTAAAACATTAGCGTATGCATTAAACACTAACTTATATGGTGTCTCATCACTTAAAGCACTTGCTAGCACAGTAAAAGACAGTACGAAGTTGTTAGTACCCATTTTTGATGCTAGAAGAGAAGCAGTTTATGCAGGTGTTTATCAATATCAGGACAATGAATTAATAACCATTATTGATGACACTTATATACCTATTTTTGAACTTATTGAAAAACTTCATCAATTAAACCAACCATATGTGTTTGTAGGATATCATACCGAAAAAATAAAACATTTATTAGACAGTGACATCGTAGAACAGTTACCACAAGCTTCAAGTATGAAGCAATTAATTCAAAAACCAGAAAATATACATTCATTTACTCCTAAATATCATAAATTATCAGAGGCGGAACGAAATTGGTTAAACCAACAAGAGAACAATTGAATATTAGGAAAATGAGTGTGGAAGATGTTCCTAAAGTTTTTGATATAGAAAGAAATAGTTTCTCACACAGTTCGTGGTCAATTGATGCATTTTATCATGAAATAGAAAACAACGAATTTGCTACATATTTTGTTATAGAATTTAGTGACAAAATAATTGGATATGTTGGTTTATGGTTAGTCGTTGATCAAGCACAAATTACAACGATAGCTATATCAAAGGCATTTAGAGGCTATGGTCTTGGTCAACTTTTACTTAAATATGCAATGAACTATGCACGTTTTTCTTGTGATGTGATGAGTTTAGAGGTAAGAATAGATAATGATGTTGCACAACATGTTTATAGGAATTTGGGATTCCAAAATGGTGGCAAAAGAAAGAATTATTATGGAGAAGGCGAGGACGCATTAGTCATGTGGGTGAATTTGAAATGACAAATAATAAATTAATCTTAGCAATAGAAACAAGTTGTGATGAAACGAGTGTAAGTGTAATAAAGAATGGCACTGAACTATTATCTAATACTGTTTTAAGTCAAATAGATAGTCACAAACGTTTTGGTGGTGTTGTACCTGAAGTTGCTAGTAGACATCATGTTGAAGGAATAACAGCAACTATAGATGAATCGTTAGTGAGTGCAAAAGTGAAAATGGAAGACATTGACGCTATTGCAGTAACACAAGGCCCAGGATTAATAGGAGCTTTATTAATTGGTATTAATGCGGCTAAAGCTTTGGCATTTGCTTATGATAAGCCTATTATTCCAGTACATCATATTGCTGGTCATATTTATGCTAATCACTTAGAACAACCATTAACATTTCCACTTATGTCATTGATTGTATCTGGTGGTCATACTGAACTGGTATATATGAAAAATCATTTAGATTTCGAAGTGATTGGTGAAACGAGAGATGATGCAGTAGGAGAAGCTTATGATAAAGTTGCTCGAACAATCAATCTTCCTTATCCTGGTGGACCACATATTGATCGATTAGCAGCTAAAGGTAAAGATGTATATGATTTTCCAAGAGTTTGGCTCGAAAAAGATAGTTATGATTTTAGTTTTAGTGGTCTTAAAAGTGCTGTAATAAATAAACTGCATAATTTAAGACAGAAAAATATTGAAATTGTAGCTGAAGATGTTGCAACGAGTTTCCAAAATAGTGTTGTAGAAGTTTTAACCTATAAAGCTATTCATGCTTGTAAAACCTATCATGTTAATCGCTTAATTGTTGCTGGTGGTGTTGCTAGTAATAAAGGATTAAGAACTGCACTAAGTGAAGCATGTAAAAAAGAGGGCATACACCTTACTATTCCAAGTCCTGTTCTTTGCACTGATAATGCAGCGATGATTGGTGCTGCTGGATATTATTTATATCAAGCTGGTTTGCGTGGCGATTTAGCTTTAAATGGACAAAATAATATTGATATTGAAACTTTTTCTGTTTAAATAATATTTCAAAGCGCCTATCTAAGAGTAACTACTTTTAGATAGGCGCTTAACTTTTTTATAAATATTAAACTAATTAATTCTAGAGGTTTCGAATATTTTGTTGAGCACGCTGATAAATATCGATAGGAAACTGCGTAATGCGTAGTAATTCAATTGCATTACGTGTATTGGCTTTACCAGGTTTAATTTTGTAATCGAAAAATATGCTATTTTCTTGAATAGATTCATTAAAATGATAATTATTATATGTATTTTCTAATAATGTTGATAATTCAACATCATGTGTCGCAGCGATAACCTGATATGCTTTTTGATTATCTAAATACGATAAAACTGATTCAGAAGCCGCAATACGTTCAGTTGTATTCGTTCCTTTAAAAATTTCATCTATAAAACAATATATCTTATTGCACTGATGAGTGTTAAATAATCTACGAATAGACTTAAGTTCTGACATGAAATAACTGTCACCACTTAAAACGTCATCCGCATTTGCCATTGATGTCATTACATAGCCAGGTTGATAAATAAATGAGTGAGCTGTTGCAGTTTGTATCGATTGAGCTAAAATCAAATTTAGTGCAACTGCTTTCATAAATGTAGATTTTCCTGATGCATTAGAGCCTGTGAGTAATATATGATTTGAAATGTCAATTGTGTTAGCAATCGCATTTTCTTCATCTAGTAGAGGATGAATGATTGATTTCATTTGAAGCCCATTAATATTGTGATTGATTTTAGGATAACAATAATGTGTCAAAGTATGTTGATACATAGCTATAGAGTAATGATTATCTAATATGCTTATATAGTCATAACATGCCATAACTTCTTCTTGATACTTAAAGTAGCTGCGTTGTATTAAATGAAATAAAAAATAATCTATCATGAATACTAATTTAATAAACATGATTATGCTACTCGCCATATCTTGTGATTCTACTCTAACTAATAAACCACTAAAACGGCGTGAAGCTTTAAAATGAGTAAAATCAACACTTATCGCGGGCGTGCTCTCAATCTTACTTAAAGCTTGACTTTGCTTTATAACATTAGCAGTATAAAAAATTGATTTTAAATCTTGGTCATAAGATTTTTTTAGTTTGAAAGATAATATTGCATTTAAAATCATAAAAGTAAGACATATTAATATACCTTTTGAAGGAATTAAAAAAATGAATGCGACCCCGATAAATGGTAACAACGGACAAAACATTAATAAAATATTTCGCTTAGTGGGTAACATTTGATCTGGAAATAAAGGGTATACATTTTTACCAATTTTAGAAAGAATGTAAGATACATTTAAACGAAATACTTTATTATCTTTAAACTTGTTTATCAATGAGGTTTGATTTACCTTAAACATACCTCTTAAAGTTGCATATAGTCGCATTTCACCAATTGCAGTGAAATTAAAATTAATTTTATGAAATAACGTATCCATATTTAGGTCTGACCAAGTCTTATCGTCGATAAATGACTGCTCATTGTAATGATCACGGTAAGCGTGATATTGGGCATCGAATCGTGAATTAGGACGTATAAAACTTTCTAATTTTAATTTGTTATCCCATAAAGTATTTATTTTAGCAATCTGTTTACGTCTCTCTATAATAGAGATAATTACATTTACAAGTGTAATTAGGATGATGAAAGTTAATATAATTAGTACTAAGGTTTGATTGTTCGTCATGAAGTTTAGTTCTCCTTTTTCTTTCTAAATAAATTATTTCATAAATGAATATCGTAAACAATTGAAAATAGAAAATAAGTTGTCAATAGGGAACGTGCGTACTTATCAACAAAATGTGAGTAAGTTGTGGGTAAGTAGTGAAGTTGTTTGTGGATATGTAAATAAATAAGTAAAATTAAAAAAGAAAAAGTGTCAATTTACTTGTGGATAAGTAGGATAACTCTGTGGATAGTGATTATGAAAGTAATTCAAGCTGTTAATAATATTTGTGTAAAAAAATACTAAAAGACACCGAAAAGTCATATATTCAACTTTCAGGTGTCTTGTCATTATGTTGGAAATTAGAGCTTTTCTTGTAATTTTTCCCACTCCAACATTATTTGTTCTAATTTTTGTTCGATATCGGATTTTTGATTGGCAAATTTACTAGCTTTTAGAGGGTCGTTAAATACTTCAGGTTGTGTTAACTGTTCTTCGATATGTGATATTTGTGCTTCTAATTCTTCGATTTGTCTTTCACAATGTTCAATTTGTCTTTCTAATTTACGTTGTTGTCTTTTTTGTTGCTTTTGACTGATGTAGGTTGAAGTATTTGCGTCTTGATTAATCTCTTTATTTTCAAAATTATTTTGAGTTACTGTTTCATGTGCTTTGATAGCTGCAGCTTCTTCAGTTTTCTCAATATAATACTGATAATCTCCCAAAAACATTTGGCCACCATTAATATTTAAATCAAAAACTTTATTTGCAAGTTGGTTAATAAAATAACGATCATGTGATACAAAAATAATTGTGCCTTCAAAATCTTTCAATGCTTGTTCAAGCATTTCTTTAGAATCAATATCTAAATGGTTAGTCGGTTCATCTAAGATAAGAACATTATCACGTTGCAACATTAAAAGTGCTAATTGTAATCGTGCTTTTTCACCGCCGGATAAGTCATTGATAATTTTTTTTACGTCTTCTTGAACGAACAAGAAACGTCCTAATACTGCACGTACATCTTTTTCATTCATGTGTGGATATTGATCCCAAACATAATCGAGAATGGTTTTATTTGATTTAAATTCAGCTTGTTTTTGATCATAGTAACCAATTTGTAAATTAGCACCAAAGATAATTTGACCACCTAGTTTATTTTGTTTTTCAGCAATTGTTTTTATCAATGTTGTTTTACCAACACCATTTGGACCAATGATAGCTATATGATCCCCTTTAAAGACTTCGAGGTTTATAGGTAGTGTAATAGGTGAGTCGTAACCAATTTTTAAATCATGAATGTGCATCACATCATTACCAGTATTACGGTCGAAGCCAAATTGTATATTTGCACTTCTAGCATCTATCATAGGTTTATCAATACGTTCCATTTTTTCCAATGTTTTACGTCTACTCTTAGCCATGCCACTTGTAGATGCACGAGTAATATTTTTTTCTACAAAGGTTTCTAAACGCTTGATTTCTTCTTGTTGCTTTTCAAATTCTTGCATGCGTTTTTCGTAATACTGATTACGTTGCTTTATAAATTGCTCATAGTTTCCTACATAGTGTTTTACATTTCCTAGAGCAACATCATATACTTGAGTGACAATTTTATCTAAAAAATATCTATCATGACTGATAATTACAATTGCCCCTTTAAAGTACTTTAAGTAATCCTCTAACCACTTGGTTGTTTCCATGTCTAGATGGTTAGTTGGTTCATCAAGAAGTAGTAAATCGGGTTCTTTAAGTAACATTTGAGCAAGAGAAAGACGTGTTTTTTGACCACCACTAAAATCATTAATTGGTTTGTTAAAATCGCTTTCTGTAAAGTTAAGTCCGTGCAGGACTGTTTTAATTTTACTTTCATATTGATAACCATCTAATTGCTCATAACGATTCGTTAAAGTTTCATATTTTTCAATATGTGATTGATATTCATCAGATTTATAATCTTGTCCATTTCGTGCAAGCCAATCGGTTTCATCCTTAATTAAATTTTCAATTTTCTTTATATGTTCAAAAGGCTTAGACATTTCTTCAAAGACAGTAGCTTCTGAATTGAGTGTCATTTGTTGAGTTAAATAACTCATTGTTAAATTTTTGATTTTTGATATATGACCACTATCGTAATTTTCCACACCTGCTATGATTTTCATTAATGTCGATTTACCAGCTCCATTACGGCCTACTACGCCTATTCTTTCGCCAGTTTTCACCTCAAAATTAACATCTGTGAAGATATCTTCACCATCGAACGATTTGGAGATGTCATTAAGTTGTAAAAGTATCATTCGATTCTCACCTTTCTATGTATTTGAAATAGGTTTAAACTATATATAAAGTATTTGTTTTTGAATATTTAAATTTTTGTTAATTCTATATTATCGAATTTTAAATAGAAAAATAAATTGCGTACGTTATCTTGAAATGATGTTAAACTCAATTACTTCTATTCTACAGTATTCATAGAACACATGAAACTAGGATATTTATTTTTAAAAATTAATAATGTATAATGTTTAAGTATTCGTTGTAGACAATTATTTGTATTATGAGATGACATTCAACATATGTTTTAACTCATTTACTGATTTTAATGATACATGCATAATATACGCGAAAAAGGGGGTTAGATATATGCCAGATGATTTTAAAATTCCTCGCGCTACGTTAAAACGTCTACCTTTATATTACCGATTTGTCAGTATTTTGAAAGGTAAAGGTATAGATCGTGTTAATTCTAAAACAATAAGTGAAGCACTACAAATTGATTCAGCTACAATAAGAAGAGACTTTTCATACTTTGGTGAATTAGGAAAAAAAGGATATGGATATAATATAGATAGTATGCTTGAATTCTTTAAATCGGAATTAAGTGAGAGCGATCAAATTAAAATTGCCATTATAGGTATCGGTAATTTAGGGCGTGCATTACTTACATATAACTTTTCAATACATGATGAGATGACAATTACTGAAGCTTTTGATATTAGACCAGATATTATAGGTGAGAATATCGGTGACGTTGTGGTAAAACATAGCGATGATATCAAAATGACATTAGAATCAGAAGATATTGATGTAGTCATTTTAACAACACCAGATAATGTGGCACAACAAGTAGCTGATGAACTTGTTAAAGCCGGTGTTAAAGGTATACTAAACTTTACGCCACGTCGAATTAAAACGCCCCAAGATGTCCAAGTACATCATATTGATTTTGGTATAGAGTTACAATCATTATTGTTCTTCATGAAAAATTATAGTAAATAATTAATAAAAATCACCTTAACATAGTACTCTCAAGTGAGAGTGCTTTTTTTATATTAAACAGTTACAATAGATTATAAATACGAAACTTTCTTAACAAAAAATTGTAAGTTGATATTTATTGTAATGGGAGATTGAAACAAATGACTCAAGAAATAAATTGTAATTTCAAATCACATATCCCCAGAATAATGACAGTTCCCGGTATATTGTTAATACATGAAAATAAGTTGGAGTTTAAGGCATATAGTCAAAACAATAATCCATTCAATATACAATTCGAACTCTCTAGCATTGTGCGGTATAGAACATCTAAAGGGTTATTAGGAAATAAATTGTTTATTTATTATTCTGATCAGGAGTGGTATAAATTTAGTAACTTATCTAAGAGTGACTTAAACAAACTCACAAAATATTTATATTAAAACATAATAAAGAAAATTAAGAATTTGCAAAATATGGTCCTTTTTACTATAATACCTTAGTATTTATATCGGAAAAAGGTGATAAAATGGTGTGGACAATTATAAGCGGACTAGTCGTTGGCATATTGCTAGGATTTGTAATGCAGAGAACAAGATTTTGTTTAGCTGGTGGATTTAGAGATATGTACGTTCAGAAGAGTAACAAAATGTTTTATGCATTGCTTATTGCTATTACAGTCCAAAGTATTGGTTTACTTATTCTAAAGCACTTAAATATTATTGAGGTTCCAGCAGAAACATTTCCAGTTATAGGAACTATTTTGGGATCTTTCATTTTTGGAATAGGGATAGTATTAGCTGGAGGATGCGCGACTGGAACTTGGTATAGGGCTGGTGAAGGGTTAATTGGAAGTTGGGTGGCATTGATTTTTTATGCATTGACTTCAGCCGTAACTAAAACTGGGGTACTTCTTCCAATAATGAATCAAATAAATAAAACGACACAAGTTAATACGAGTATGACGAGTACAACTGGTATACTACAATGGATTCTCGTCATGTTATTAATTTTAATTACAGTATTTTTAGTTGTAAAAACAATTCGCAAACCTAAAATAATGGTACCCCAACTTAAACAAAAATATAGTGGTATTAGACACTATCTATTTGAAAAAAGATATCATCCATTTGTTGCTGGCATTGCAGTAGGTTTTATTGCTCTACTTGCGTGGCCTATGAGTGAATCTACTGGGAGAATGGGTGGCTTAGGTATAACAACACCATCTGCAAATCTTGTGAATTATCTTATTTCAGGAGATTTAAAATTTATTGATTGGGGTGTATTTTTAGTACTAGGTATATTCTTAGGTTCTTATATAGCTGCAAAAGGGTCTAAAGAATTTAGATGGAGATTGCCAGATATTAAGACAATACGCAATAGTGCGATAGGTGGCATATTTATGGGGTTTGGTGCTTCAGTTGCAGGTGGTTGCTCTATCGGTAATGGTCTAGTAGAGACAGCTACAATGAGTTGGCAAGGATGGATTGCTTTAGCCTCTATGATTATTGGTGTTTGGTTTATGAGTTATTTTATTTTTGTACAACCTATGAAAAAGTTACAACAAGTAACTCAAAGCTAATATTGGTCATTTAAATATGACATTAGATAAAGTGAATGAGGAGGTATATCAATGGTACACGAATTAGGAACAGTAGGAATGGTTTGTCCATTTCCTTTAATAGAAGCACAAAAGAAAATGAATCAATTAAATCAAGGGGATGAATTGAAAATCGATTTTGATTGCACCCAGGCTACTGAAGCATTGCCTAATTGGGCTGCAGAAAATGGATATCCAGTTACAAACTATGAGCAACTTGATGATGCATCATGGACGATTACTATTCAAAAAGCATAAAAACGTAAAGTTATAAAGCTAATAAAAGGATTTTTAAGAATAGAAAATTAAGCAAATTTAATTATAGATTAGATTGACGAGAAAAGGTTAAATAAAATAGTCTTTAGCTATATTGTTGAAAGAAAGAGCTAAACATGAAGACTGTTTTAATTAATTTAATGAAATTCTTTAGTAGAATTATGATAGCCTGAGACAACAACCATTGTCTCAGGCTTATTTATTATTGTAATGATATAACTAAATCAAGATTATCTTTTTATGACACGTATTAATATGACACTTATTACTAGCGTGGTGTAACGAAAGCAATATGTTTTGTACTACGCTTATATATACAATGTAACTAAAAGTGACATACTGTGTAACATGACCTTACCTAATTTTGCTTTTTAAAAAAACACTCATTATGATGTTTTTAAAGGAAGTGGTAAGTATGAATATGAATGATACAATATTTCTATTTTTATGTACTCTATTAGTATGGTTAATGACACCAGGTTTAAGCCTTTTTTATGGGGGACTCGTACAATCAAAAAATGCTTTAAATACTGTAATGCAAAGTATGGTTGCCATTGTCATTGTCACATTTGTATGGATAATAATTGGTTTCTCTTTAAGTTTTGATGGAGGTAATCAATGGATAGGTGGTTTGAAGTTTTTGGGTCTTCATCATGTTGGTTTTGAAACTTCAAAAACTTTGAGTCCTCATATCCCGCTCTCATTATTTATGTTGTTTCAAATGATGTTTTGTACAATTGCGGTATCTATTTTATCAGGTTCGATTGCCGAGAAAATGAGATTCATTCCTTATCTGATTTTTGTGAGTTTATGGGTTCTATTAATTTATAGCCCTGTTGCCCATTGGGTTTGGGGTGGTGGTTGGATTAGTAAAATTGGAGCAATAGATTATGCGGGTGGAACAGTAGTTCATATAACATCAGGCGTATCTGGTTTGGTTCTTGGGATAATGATAGGTATAGGAAAGAAGAAAGAAAAACATACTCCCCATAATCTATTAATTACGCTTATTGGTGGTATATTAGTATGGTTAGGATGGTATGGATTTAATGTAGGCAGTGCATTTACATTCGATCACATAGCCATGATATCGTTTGTGAACACAGTTATTGGTGCAAGTGCAGGTGCTTTCGGTTGGTTAATCTTTGAATATATCTTGAAAAAGACTACAAGTTTACTAGGTCTTTTATCTGGAGCACTCTCTGGTCTTGTCGCTATTACACCAGCAGCAGGATACGTCAGCTATATGAGTACTATGATTATTGCAATAATTGGTGGCATATGTTGCTATATCGTTATAAATTTAATTAAAGTAAAACTCCAATATAATGATGCACTTGATGCATTTGGTATTCATGGTGTAGGTGGTATCTTAGGAGCTGTGCTTACAGGAGTTTTTCAATCACATCAAATTAATAGTGCGGTGCAGAATGGTTTTATCTATACAGCTGATTTTAAAGTAGTAGTGATTCAACTTGGCGCGGCAATTGCGACTGTCGTTTTTAGCGCAATAGTTACATTTTTGATTGCTAGATTTATTAAAATTTTTACTCCTTTAGCTACAACTCAAGAAGAAGATAAAACAGGTCTTGATGCTATAGTACACGGTGAGAAAGCATATTTCTATGGAGAGCTAAATAAGTTTAATCGTCATATCAAGTTTTAAAATTTATATAAATGATAATCACCTAACACGTCAATTTATTTAATCGTATTTTAAACAATGATTTCAACTATTTAAAGCGTTGGTTCATATGGTAAAATAAAAAAGAATGATTGATGACGTGATAGGTGATTTTTTATGAAAAATATATCAGATATAGCAAAATTAGCTGGAGTATCGAAAAGTACTGTTTCACGCTTTTTAAATAATGGATCTGTGAGTCCAGCAACGAAAGAAAAAATAACTAAAATAATAGAAGAAAATAATTATCAGCCAAATCAATTTGCACAAAGCTTAAGAGCTCGACGTACCAATTTGATTGGAGCAATTATTCCGCGTATGAATTCATACGCTGTTGACGAAACGATTAAGGGTTTGGTACACCAATGTAATCAACATCGATATCAGTTATTATTAAATTACACAGGATTAGAAATAGATGGTGAAATTTCGGCACTAAAAACACTATCACGTAGTAAAGTTGATGGAATCGTGCTAATGGCAACACATATTACTGAAGCGCATATTGAAGTCATTGAGAAAATTGATGTTCCTGTCATTATAGTAGGACAAAAACACGACCGATTATATAGTATTTATCACGATGATTATGAAGCTGGATATAAAATTGGAGTACTCATTGGTGAAAAAGGTTGTCGAAATGTACATTTCTTTGGTGTTAGTGAAGAAGATATTGCAGTTGGTATTCAACGTAAACTGGGAGTTATTCAAGCGCTGAAGGACTATCACATAAGTCCGAAAATTTATGAAACAACATTTAAGCATGAACAAGCTTTTAAAGATGTAAGTCAGCAACTTGAAAGAGTACATCATGCTGATGCGATAGTCGGAGCAACTGATACCATTGCTTTTGCAATCCATAAATACTGCTCTGATCATCAACAAAGGTTTTACAATTGTTCAATATATGGATTTGGTGGAGACCCTATGACTCAAATAGTATCACCTGTCATTCAAACGGTTAGCTATAATTACTTTGAAGCAGGAGAGCAAGCATTAAAAGAAATTAACCAACTATTAAAAGGTGAACAAACAGCATTAAAAATAAAAATTCCTATCCAATTGAATTAACATGCATAGAAATCTTGTTTTAGTTAAAATGGAACCGATACCACATATAATGATAATTGCTAAGCAAATTGGTATAATTATTCAGAAAGCATAGTTGAATGAAATAATTAATCATATATTGACTGGTATCAATTAGATATTAATAAGTCTGAATTTAAACATGTCAAAAAGTGACATTATTAACATATTTCTCTAAATCAATATGTTAAAATAATAGAGTTATTAATATATAAATATTTGTAGTAGGAGGTAGAACATAGTGGAGTGGACTCGTGAAGAGAGATACCAACGTATTGAAGATGTTGATGAAACATATCTTGAGCAACTGAAACACCAAGTGGATACATCTTTATATAGACAAACATTTCATATTCAACCTGAAATGGGTTTATTGAATGATCCAAACGGACTCATTTATTATAATGGACACTACTATATTTCACATCAATGGTTTCCGTTAGGTGCTGTGCACGGTTTAAAATATTGGTTTAATTATAAAAGCAAAGATTTATTACATTTTGAACCACAAGGAACACTTCTTAAACCTGATACTAAGTATGATAGTCACGGCGTATACAGTGGAAGTGCTTTTGAATATCAAAATCATCTTTATTATATGTATACAGGCAATCATCGTGACCAACATTGGAATAGAATTTCCAGTCAAATGATTGCCAGAATGAACAAAGACGGAAAAATAGAGAAGTTTCCTAAACCTGTGATTCATGGACAACCTGAAGGGTATACAAGTCATTTCAGGGATCCAAAGGTATTTGAAAAAAATAGTCAACTGTACGCTATTCTAGGTGCTCAAAATGAAAATGAGATGGGGCGTTTACTTTTATATCGTAGTCAAGATGTTGTTGATTGGCATTTTGAAGGTGAGATTAAAACCAATCTGACACAATTTGGTTATATGTGGGAGTGTCCTGATTATTTTAGACTAAGCAATAAAGATGTCATACTCATGTGTCCACAAGGCGTTGAAGCTGAAGGAGATAAATTTAGAAATATCTATCAATCAGGGTATATGATAGGAGATTTAAACTTTAATAATCTATTTTTTGACCATGAAAGTTTTCAAGAATTGGATAATGGTTTTGATTTCTACGCGCCACAAACGTTTGTTGATGCAGACGGGCAACGCATTTTAATTGGATGGATGGGACTACCAGATACAGAGTATCCTACAGATAAAGAGGGGTGGGCACATTGCCTTACTATTCCTCGAGTGCTTACCATTGAAAATGGAAAACTTAAGCAGCGACCTTTTAAGCAGTTAGAAGATTTAAGAACAAATAAAGAAACAGCTTTGGGATATGCTAATAAATTTAAACGTAAATTACATCCATATGAAGGTAAACAGTATGAGATGATTATAGATATATTAGAAAATGATGCTTCAGAAATATATTTTGAATTGCGTAGCTCTCGATCTGAATCTACACTGATTACTTATAATAAACACGAAAATAAACTCACTTTAGATCGTACCGATAGTGGGACACTACCATCAAATGTCGATGGAACAACACGTTCTACCATTTTAGATTCACCATTAAAACAGTTACAAATTTTTGTGGATACATCTAGCATCGAAATATTTTGTAATGATGGTGAGCGTGTTTTAACCTCACGTATTTTCCCAAATGAGGATGCTACTGGTATAAAAGCTTCGACTGAATCTGGTCAAGTATATTTAAAATTCACTAAATATGAATTAAAAGGGTGATTTATAATGAGACGTCTATTTGCTATTGGAGAGGCATTAATTGATTTCATACCAAACGTAACACATTCAAAATTAAAAGATGTTGAACAATTTAGTCGACAAGTTGGTGGCGCACCGTGTAACGTAGCGGCTACAGTAAGTAAATTAGGTGGAAAATCAGAAATGATAACACAACTAGGAAATGATGCGTTTGGTGATATCATTGTAGAAACAATTGAACAACTTGGCGTAGGTACGCAATATATTAAGCGAACTAATAAAGCAAATACTGCATTGGCATTTGTCAGCCTTCAAGATGATGGTCAAAGAGATTTCTCATTTTATCGTAAACCTTCTACAGATATGTTATATCAACCTGAAAATATTGATGATATTCAAATATTCCAAGACGATATTTTACATTTTTGTTCTGTAGATTTAATTGAGAGTGACATGAAAAATGCCCATGAGAAAATGATTGAAAAATTCGAGTCAGTAGGTGGTACTATTGTTTTTGACCCTAATGTACGCTTACCTTTATGGGAAGATAAACTCGAATGTCAACGTACAATAAATGCGTTCATACCTAAAGCACATATTGTTAAAATATCTGATGAAGAATTATTGTTTATTACTGGTAAGAAGAATGAAGATGAAGCGATTCAATCTTTATTTAGGGGTCAAGTTAATGTAGTGATTTATACACAAGGAGCGCAAGGTGCAACTATTTATACCAAAGATGATTATCGTATTCATCATGAGGGGTATCAAGTACAAGCAATTGATACAACTGGTGCTGGTGACGCATTTATAGGTGCTATTATTTATTGCATACTCGAGTCTCGGCATTCTGAATGTAAAGATTTATTTAAGGAAAAGGGGAAAGATATACTAGCGTTTAGTAATCGTGTCGCAGCACTTACAACAACGAAACATGGTGCTATTGAAAGTTTGCCGACAAAAGAAGATATAAAAGACTATTATTGATTTAAAATATAAGAAATAAGTGAAACACCCATCTTTACAATTTCATATCGTAAAGATGGGTGTTTCATTATATTTTTTTAACATTACGTACTGAAGCGAAACAATTTTCGCCATTCTTAAAGTAAACAATACGTTCTTTTGAATCAATAGATTCAATATTATGCCTGTTTATCACAAAACTGTTATGACATCTAAAGAAACGTTCATCAAGCTGTGCTAATTCCTTTAAATTTCCATAAAATTCAATTTGTCGATTATCAAGATGTGCGATGAGTCTATGAGATTTCGTAGATGATTCAAAAAACATAATGTCATCATATTGAACGTATACTGAATTACTTCCCCGCTTTAACTCAATCGTATCTACATTACTTTCTTTTGATAATAATTTGAGTCGTGTATGTGCTGTTTCAAGACAATCTATGATTCTCATTTTTAATTCAGATGGATCATCCTTAAAAATAAAATCCATAGCAGCCACTTTATAAACAAACGTCAAATAAGTCAGTTCACTGTGACTGGTTACAAATATAATATTACCAACAGGATCATGTTTACGAATTTCACTGGCTAATTTAATACCGTTCATATCAGCTTCTAATTGAATATCAAGGAAGTAACAACCAATGTCATTAAGTTCTTTTGATTGCTCTAAGACCTCATAAGGATCATTTGTTGCTAAGGCTAACTCCATTGGCTTTTCTTCAATCATTATGTAGTTTTTAATGATTGATACCATATGTTCTCTTTGTCTTTGGTCATCTTCACAAACAAAAATTTTCATTTAATTCTACACATCCTTATGATTCCTTATTATTTATTTCTACTTTTTGTACAAAGTAACCATTTTCGATGACAGTATCTAATAAAACATTCTCGTTTGAGTCTGTCAGTTCTTTTAAAGTTGATAAACCTAAACCGCGATTATCACCTTTAGTAGAAAAACCTTGTTCAAACAACTCATGAATTTTAGGAATATCATCACTACATTTATTCATAACAATAAAAGTGACAGCTTCCTCATTATCGATGAATGCGATATTTATGAGTGGTTCCTCAAGATTTTCTGAAGCTTCAATAGCATTATCAACTATAATACCGATAATACGACTAAGCTCAACAGTATTCATATCGATACGATCAATTTCATCAGGAACCTCAATACTAATTGGAATACGTTTTTCTTGAGCTTGAATAATTTTAGTAGTAATCAACCCTTTAATTTCTCTCACTTTCAACTTTTCAATACCATTCATTTTAATAGAGCGAGTTTTTAATTTATCTTTCATTGGAACGATATTTTCATTAAAATATTTACGTAATCCAGGCATATCATCTTCTCTAATGTAATCTGAAAGAGTGGTGAGGATATTCACATAATCATGCCGGAACTTACGCATTTCATTGTTAATGCTTTCTATACGTAACGTGTATTCATAATATGCTTCGATTTCTTTTACATTACGTTTATACCTCATTTCACGAAGTGTAAAATTGGACATCACTAAAATCACTACACTTAAAAAAACCATAATACCCATCAACAAGATGGCATATAATTTAAGTGTATCATTTCCTCGCATATCAGTTTGTGACACCATATAAAGTAAAATAAATGATATAAAAAGTACAATTGTTATTATGAATAAGTATCTTTTATTGAGTGACAGATAGGATACTTTTAATTTATTGAACAATAGTTGAGTTAAATAAGCAATGATTAGAGTTATGATTACAAAAAAGGTAAAATGTATTAACTGTAAAACAAATTTAAACGGAATATAATCTTTTATAGTTAAATGTATGTATACAGTTATGAAATTAGTTATATATAAGATCATAGTCGTGAATAATACAACTAATATTGAATAAAGTTTTATTTTTGTATAAAAGAAAATTATGATTATTATAACCAAAACTATTAATGCTTTACTTTGCCAAAAGTAATACATTATAGCAGAAGGGATTACAATCGTAAAAACGATTATGTAATCCCTAAAATTAAATTTCATATTAATGATAACTTTAGTAACCCAAATCATTAAAAAGATTTGTAGGCCTGCAAACGGAAATAAATTAATATCATCCATATCTTACACACTTTCTAGGGTTATATTTACTCGTATAGTTTAGTCAGTTCTTCTGGCACTTCTGGTTCGTCAAAGTAAGAAGCACATACACTATCTCCTGCTACAGTACCAATAAATTCCAAGATTGTAGTGAAAAATTTTATAAATAAATTAAAAATGTTTTCCATGATTAATATCCTCCTTAGGGAAAAAGATGGGTAGTAATGTTAAAGATTCTAAAATTACACCGAATAAAATAAGTTTATTTACCGGTTCTTTAGTTACTAATGAAATAACTACGATAGTACAATATAAAAATATGGAGAGTATTTTTTTTCGCTTTACAAGACGTCTAGGTATAGGTTGTTTCTTAGTTGCTGCAGGTGCGTATAAAATCGTAATAATTAATCCGACTAATGCCATAGATAAAAGAACAAAATAGTTAATATCTAACTTTATTATTAAGTATGGAAAAATAATAAAGAAAATTATGTTCTGAATATGACATAACAATGACGAATTTGCATGTGTACCGTGTGCATGTCTCCTAATTAAAAAATAACTTAAATGAGTTAAAAGTGTGTAAAAGAAAGTATGAAAGATTATTGCTAGCCCATACACAACTATAGACTTTTCAATATTTATCGCTAGTACCTGCATTCCTAGACGAATTTTTAAAAACTGTATGTGATCTAAGTTATTTTTACGTTGTAAATATTGAGCAAATTGCTCAATTTTTTTATCGATGATTTTCACTTGTTTACTACTCTCCTCAGGTGTCATTATACAATTTTGCGCAACATTTTTTAGAAAGCATGCCTAACTGTTAAAAAAATATACCTAAGTGTTTTAATTAAGTGCTATTAGATATTTTACCATATTTAGTTTTACAGTTGAGTACTAAATATTGCTATTTACGAAATTTTAATCTTTAGATGAAAAAATCATGTTTTAATAGACTCATATCACAGATGATGTGATTGAAAGATAGTTGAAAAATTTGCTTAATCTAGTCGAGTGAATGTTAAATTCATTCGTATCCATTACCTTAATTCGAAAGGAGTGAAGTTATGATGGCAGCAGATATCATTTCTACAATCGGTGATTTAGTAAAATGGATTATCGATACAGTTAATAAATTCAAAAAATAATTTTTGAATGAGTCTATTGTAACTTTTGTAACTTTGTTTTCTTCGTATAATTAATACTATTAGTGAGTTGTTGAGCCATCCCAACTTAATAATTTACTAATATAAACTAAGCAAGTGAGAAGCATTTGCTAGTAACTGTAGTTTCCTTGGACTCAGTGTTACGTATTATTCTTAGCTACCTTAAATAGGTAATTATTTCTAGCATGTAAGCTATCGTAAACAACATTCAATTTATCATGTTAAATAGATAAATTCACTAAAATTTTTTCATAATTAATAACATCCCCAAAAAATAGATTGAAAAAATAACTGTAAAAACATTCCCTTAATAATAAGTTATCAAGCCGTGAGTCTCTCCCAAGCTCACGGCTTTAACTATGCTATTTATAAAGATGTGGTTTTAGATTTCTGAAAACTGGAATATATTCTCTTTGTTGATCTACTAAGTCTACATCGATATGTGTTGTTAGTACACCTTCTTTATCATCTAAATGGCCTAAAATTTCACCATTAGGATTAATGACAATTGAATTTCCAGCATAATTGGTGTGACCATCATCACCACAACTATTACAAGCTACAATAAAAATATCATTTTCGATTGCTCTCGCTTTTAGTAATGATAACCAATGATCTAGTCTTGAGCTAGGCCACTGTGCTACATAAAAAGCAATTTTAGCACCTTTTCTAGCTGGATAGCGCAATATCTCTGGAAATCGTAAGTCATAACAAATGATTTGCGTCACAAGTGTTTGATCAGATAAATAAAAAGGTTCAGGGACTACATTTCCACCACATAAAAAGTCTGGCTCACGTAACATTGGCACGAGATGTACTTTGTCATATTCATTAATCAATTCTTTGTTTTTATTAATTGCAAAAGCAGTATTATATATATGGTTTTCTCTTATATTTGATACTGAACCTGCAATGATATCTACATTAAATGTATGTGCTAAGTCTTTTATAAAGAGAGAGCTGTCTTTAAGATTTTTATCAGCTTTTTGTTCTAATTCTTCTAATGCATAACCGTTATTCCACATTTCTGGAAGCACGACGACACTGGTATCTTTATCTAAGTATTGATTAAACTTAGTTTTGATATTTTGCATATTTTTATCAACATTTCCACGTTCTACATTGAATTGAAGTATTTGGATTTTCAATATATTCACCCGCCTATCGTTTTAGTTATAAGATACTAAAATTGCCAGTTAAAGGCAAAATTTCATTTAAAATATCTAAAATTTAATCATGTTAATCTATACATACAACTATATTGAACTAACATAAATTTTGAAATTTTGTTAGGCTTAGGGTAAAGCTTTAGCTTACATTTAATTATCAAGTAATAATTAAAATAAAAATATTCTTGAATTCTGTTGTTTACAAATAGTTACTTTTACGTTTCAACTTTATTAATATTAATTTTCAATAATCATATTTAAATGCAAAATGCTTAGTTTTTTTATATACTTGAACTAACAAAAGATTGTAATGGGGAGGTGGTTGAATTTATGAAAAAGTTTAACATTAAACATTCATTTATGCTTACGGGCTTTGCTTTCATGGTAACTACATCATTATTCAGTCACCAAGCACATGCTGAAGGTAATCATCCTATTGACATTAATTTTTCTAAAGATCAGATTGATAGAAATACAGCTAAGAGCAATATTATCAATCGAGTGAATGACACTAGTCGCACAGGAATTAGTATGAATTCGGATAATGATTTAGATACAGATATCGTTTCAAATAGTGACTCAGAAAATGACACATATTTAGATAGTGATTCAGACTCAGATAGTGACTTAGATTCAGATAGTGATTCAGATTCAGATAGTGATTCAGATTCAGACAGTGACTCAGATTCAGATAGTGACTCAGATTCAGATAGTGACTCAGATTCAGACAGTGATTCAGACTCAGATAGTGACTCAGATTCAGACAGTGATTCAGACTCAGATAGTGATTCAGATTCAGATAGTGATTCAGATTCAGACAGTGATTCAGATTCAGATAGTGATTCAGACTCTGGTACAAGTTCAGGTAAGGGTTCACATACCGGAAAAAAACCTGGTAACCCTAAAGGAAATACAAATAGACCTTCTCAAAGACATACGAATCAACCCCAAAGGCCTAAATACAATCAAACAAATCAAAACAATATAAACCATAATATTAATCATACACGTACTAGTGGAGATAGTGCGCCTTTTAAACGTCAACAAAATATTATTAATTCTAACTTAGGTCATAGAAATCAAAATAATATAAATCAATTTATATGGAACAAAAATGGCTTTTTTAAATCTCAAAATAATACCGAACATAGATTGAATAGTAGTGATAATACCAATTCATTAATTAGCAGATTCAGACAATTAGCCACGGGTGCTTATAAGTACAATCCGTTTTTGATTAATCAAGTAAAAAATTTGAATCAATTAGATGGAAAGGTGACAGATAGTGACATTTATAGCTTGTTTAGGAAGCAATCATTTAGAGGAAATGAATATTTAAATTCATTACAAAAAGGGACAAGCTATTTCAGATTTCAATATTTTAATCCACTTAATTCTAGTAAATACTATGAAAATTTAGATGATCAGGTTTTAGCTTTAATTACAGGAGAAATCGGCTCAATGCCAGAACTTAAAAAACCTACGGATAAAGAAGATAAAAATCATAGCGCCTTCAAAAACCATAGTGCAGATGAGATAACAACAAATAATGATGGACACTCCAAAGATTATGATAAGAAAAAGAAAATACATCGAAGTCTTTTATCGTTAAGTATTGCAATAATTGGAATTTTTCTAGGAGTCACTGGACTATATATCTTTAGAAGAAAAAAGTAATAAAATAAGCATCTCGCCATGTATGATAATTAATTTATACATGATGAGATGCTTTTATTTTAAAATATAAGATGGAATATAAATGTTGCTTGTTCTTGCAATTTTTTAATAGAATCTCCACCCACAACTTGAGTTAATACAACCGAACCATTCATAAGCATGTGTATGCCTATAGGTACAGCAATTCGTTTTGTGTAAACATAAGCAAGTGAGAAAATGACTCCCATTCCAAAATATACCGGTATAAATTTGAAGTCATTATGTGCTAAAGCGAATATTAGAGAACTTACTATAGAAGCAATGATAAAGCTTACCACACGTGATCCCTTTATAAAGTTATACAATTCTCCGAAGATAACTTTACGAAAAACGTATTCCTCTAAAATGGGACCTACTATGGATATTAAAACGATAAATATCGGCATTTGCTTAGCAATAGCCATTAACCTTTCAGTGTTTGGACTTCTTTGCGGACTGCCATTGATGGCAAATAAAATTATACTGATGATGATTTGGTAAATCATCACAATACAAAATCCTAATAGAACCCAGGCGAAAATATATCTTTTAGGTTCCTTATGTCCTTGTTCTAATTGAGTAGGATTTTTAATGGTTGCTTGCATGAAAATGATTAACAATGCAGCGATGATAAAGATAGATACTTGCATGATACTCATTGTTTGGGCAGTTTGCATTTTAGACATATCTCCAAGTAAATGGCTACCTAAAACCAACCCAGGTAGTATTTGAGCTAAACCGTAGAATAGAACGGTTAATAGGGATACCCATAACCTTTTCATAATTTCCCTCCATCTATATATGTATATTATGTATTTTATCGTAAATAAAGGTTAAGTACAAAATTAATAATCCTTTTGGCTTGATATATTGACCAATTTTGATTAATATTAAAATCAGATTAGCACTCTATATATCAAAGTGCTAAATCACATGTAAATGAAGGAGGAACAATCATGCTTAAACCATTAGGAAATCGTGTGATTATTGAGAAGAAAGAGCAAGAACAAACAACTAAAAGTGGCATCGTTTTAACAGATAGCGCTAAAGAAAAATCAAATGAAGGTGTGATCATTGCAGTTGGACAAGGTCGTTTATTAGACAATGGCACACAAGTTGCTCCTCAAGTCAGTGAAGGTGATACAATCGTCTTCCAACAATACGCAGGTACTGAAGTAAAACGTGGCGACAAAACATATTTAATTTTAAATGAAGAAGATATATTAGCTATTATAGAATAAAGAGCGAATTTTAAATATTAATTAAATGATTTAATAAGTGGAGGTTGTTTAGACTATGGCAAAAGATCTTAAATTCTCTGAAGATGCGCGTCAAGCAATGTTACGTGGTGTTGATAAATTAGCAAACGCTGTAAAGGTTACAATTGGACCTAAAGGGCGAAATGTGGTTCTAGATAAGGATTACACAACACCTTTAATTACCAACGATGGTGTAACAATTGCTAAGGAAATAGAGTTAGAAGATCCATATGAGAATATGGGTGCAAAATTAGTGCAGGAAGTTGCGAATAAAACAAATGAAATCGCTGGGGACGGTACAACTACAGCAACAGTTTTAGCACAATCAATGATTCAGGAAGGTCTTAAGAATGTTACAAGTGGTGCAAATCCTGTAGGCTTAAGACAAGGTATTGACAAAGCAGTGCAAGTGGCTATAGAAGCGCTTCATGAGATTTCTCAAAAGGTTGAAAATAAGAACGAGATAGCGCAAGTTGGAGCTATTTCAGCAGCAGATGAAGAAATCGGTCGCTACATTTCTGAAGCAATGGATAAAGTAGGTAACGATGGCGTTATCACTATTGAAGAATCAAATGGGTTTAATACAGAATTAGAAGTAGTTGAAGGAATGCAATTTGATCGCGGTTATCAATCACCATATATGGTAACTGACTCAGATAAAATGATAGCTGAATTAGAACGTCCATATATATTAGTAACGGATAAGAAAATTTCATCATTCCAAGATATTCTTCCATTATTAGAACAAGTTGTGCAGGCTAGTCGACCAATTTTAATTGTTGCGGATGAAGTAGAAGGCGATGCACTTACTAATATTGTTTTAAACCGTATGCGTGGAACATTTACTGCTGTAGCAGTTAAAGCCCCAGGATTTGGTGATCGACGTAAAGCAATGTTAGAAGACCTAGCAATATTAACTGGTGCTCAAGTCATTACTGATGATTTAGGTTTAGAACTTAAAGATGCATCTCTTGATATGCTAGGTACTGCTAATAAAGTTGAAGTGACTAAAGATCATACAACAGTCGTAGATGGTAATGGTGATGAAAATAATATTGATGCTCGTGTAGGTCAAATTAAAGCACAAATTGAAGAAACTGATTCAGAGTTTGATAAAGAAAAATTACAGGAACGTTTGGCAAAACTAGCTGGCGGCGTAGCTGTTATCAAAGTAGGGGCTGCAAGTGAAACAGAGCTTAAAGAACGTAAATTAAGAATTGAAGACGCATTAAATTCAACACGTGCGGCGGTGGAAGAAGGTATCGTTGCTGGTGGTGGTACTGCGTTAGTCAATATATATCAAAAAGTAAGTGAAATTAAAGCAGAAGGTGATGTTGAAACGGGTGTTAATATCGTATTAAAAGCATTACAAGCACCTGTTAGACAAATTGCTGAAAATGCAGGATTAGAGGGTTCAATTATTGTTGAACGTTTAAAACATGCTGAAGCGGGCGTTGGTTTCAATGCAGCAACAAATGAATGGGTTAATATGTTAGAAGAAGGTATAGTAGATCCAACTAAAGTAACTCGTTCAGCGTTACAACATGCAGCAAGTGTAGCTGCTATGTTCTTAACAACTGAAGCAGTCGTTGCTAGTATTCCAGAGCCAGAAAATAATGAACAACCTGGAATGGGTGGCATGCCAGGTATGATGTAAAAACGCCAATAAACGTTGATTTAAAGGCGTTTGATAATATCGTGTGACATAATAATGACATAAAAATCTTAAAATAATTCTTTGCTGACGTTTTCCATGAGTTTACTAAACTTGTGGGAAGCGTCTTTTTTGTATGAGTTGGTAATCTTAGCGTAGATGTTCATTGTGGTATTTATATCTTTGTGGCGTAAGCGTTCTTGTATTTCTTTGATATGTACACCTGCTTCAATCAGTAACGCACAATGTGTATGACGGAATGAATGCGTGCTTATTTGTTTGTTAGTTATGTCAGTCTTTTTTAGTATAGCTTTTATCCATAATTGCAGCTTTTTAATCACAAGTGGATATCCGTTATTATCTGTGAACACAAAATTATTATCTACATAAAGCTCATTTTTCCATGTGTCCTGCACGTTTACCTTATAATCTTTGAGTAATTGAATTACATGAGGATCTACCGCGATTTTACCAATTGAACTTTCAGTTTTCGGTGTAAGTATCTGATAATGCTTTTTATTATTATTCGGATTGTAATAAGTCTTGGTAATACTAATTGTGTTATTCTCAAAGTCTATATCAGACCATTTTAATGCTAACAACTCGCCTGCACGCATGCCAGTGTATGCCAAAGTGGTAAATACTTCAAAACTATTCTGTGGTGAATGGTGATTTTTAGCAATCTCCAGGAATTGAAATAATTCATCTTTTTCAAGAAACTTTTTGTGTATCTCAATATCTTCTAATTCTTCCACGCTTACTTTCTTTTTAGGTCGTTTAATACCCTCACTAGGCATAGCTTTTATTAATCTCATATCATGCGCATACTTAAATATCATATTTGTAGAGGCGACAATACTATCAACATAATTCTTGCTATACTGAACGCTCATATCGTCGACAAAGCGCTGATAATCATGTTTCTTAATAGTTTGTATTGGTTTAGTATTGAAGCGCTCTATGGCGTGCTGTATGGCTTTCTCACGTGCTCTGACACTACTCACTTTTACATCATTAGCATACTGTGATAACCAATCATCAGCTACTTGTTTGAAGGTGCTGGAAGAAGGAGGGATATATTCACCATTTCTTAATTGACGTTCAATCATTTCAGCCTGATGTTTAGCGTCTGATTTACGTTTAAAGCCAGTCTTAGAAATATATTCATATTTGCCCGTTTCTCCATTTTTTCCTAGTGATATGCGATAACGCCAGTTGTTTTTAGCTATCTGATCGTAACTTGCCATTTAATCACCTACTTAATATTTAAGTACGATTTTAAGAATTTATTAAAATCGTTCGAAATGTCTTTAAATATTTCGTCATCATTAGAATGTTTATTTTCTGTTAATGTTTTAAAAAAGGAAGCTATAAAAGTTAAAATATCTGTATCTGCTTCATCTTTTATTTTTAGATAATCAGAATCTTTTTCTTGAATATAAAAGTTATATAAATTTTGCCAAAAAATAATTTCACGAGAACTTAATTTTTTTGACATAATATCAAGATAATTTTCTTTAACAATAATTTCTGTATCGTTGAAATATTCTTTAAATCTTTTCTTCATTTTGTTAATTTCTTCTCGCTTAACTTCTTTAGGCGTATCTTTAATTGATACAAACACACCTGCTAATCTGCTTAAATCAAAAAAATCAACATTATAATATTTTGATAGTTTATGAATTACTTCAATTGTAGGTTTTCTTTCTTTGCCAGTTCTTGGATCAATACCTTTTTCTAAACTATCTAAATAAGTGTGACTTATACCAATATTCCTAGATGCTTCTCTAATTGATTGGTCGCCTCTTAATTCTTTTAATTTCTTTCCAAAGTCATTCACAAAAATCACTCCTTAGATAAATTCTTAATTTTATTGTAAATCATAGTTGACACAAATTTCAATATAGATTATTATATTGAACAGGAGGTGTTATTCATGGTTAACAACGTTAAAAGAATACGAAAAAATAAAAAAATTACCATTACTGAATTAAGTAGAAAAAGTGGGATAAGCAGAACAACTATATACAAATTAGAATCTCAAAAATCAAATCCCAGCTTGGAAACCATTCAAAAAATATCTTCTGGTTTAGATGAAAAACCAGAAAAAATTTTTAACCTTAATGTTATTCAAGAATTACAAAAGGAGGCATAACCAATGATCAAACAGATTTTTAATAATAAAGAAATACGTTTTATTGAAAAAGACGATGAGTATTGGGCAGTAGCAAGTGATGTGGCAAAGGTATTAGGGTACTCACACACGCCACATATGACTAGATTATTAGATGATTCAGAAAAGGCTGTCCATAATGTGGACACCTTTAAAGGTAAACAAAAAGCTGTAATTATATCAGAACTAGGTATTTACGAAGCTATTTGGAATAGTAGACGAGATGAAGCTCAAGAATTTAAGAAATGGGTTAAGCAAGTTATTAAAGAATTACGACAAGCCACAGGACTTAAAGGATACGAAGCCTTTCGCATGCTAGACAAAGAAAAACAAAAAGAAGCTATGGATAATTTAAAAAATGGTATTGAAGTTATTTCTAAAAAAGACTATTGCAAAGCTCAAGCAATTAGTAATAAAGCAGTATCAAATGTGTTCGGCTTTCCTAAGATGATTAAAAAGCAAGATATGACACAGGAAATGCTGGAGTTAAGACAGCAGGTGTTAAATGACACAGTAGAATTTATGGTATTTGTTGATAAATACAATCTTCCTTTATCTGTGAAAAAGCACATTTACGACAAATACAATGACAAGCAAAAAATGGCATAAGGAGGCATAACCGATGTTCAATATCAATATTGATGAACAAGAAGCACGTGAGTTATTAGAGCAAGCAATTAATCAACGTGTCGATGAACTGGCTAGGGAAAAGTTCTTTATGACATACAAAGAATTAGCTGAATACCTAAATTTAAGTAAACCAACGATTGAGGAACTACTTATTAATAACGGTATGAAGTATTACATGGTAGGCAGCACATACCGATTTAAGAAATCAGATGTTGATGCGTTTATGAATCAACTCACATCTCACATGGATATTCACAACAATGATTTAAAACAGATTAATGTTAAGAAGTTGATGGAGGTTCTAAATGGTTAAATTCACATTACAACTATTATTAATCAGTTTAATGACTTTATTAACTAGTGCATTTATATCTTTTCATGTAGGTTTAGCAATTTATTTATTAGGCAGCACAATCGCATTATTAAATTATGAAAAAATGGAGGCGTAGAAGATGGAACAAGAACAAAAAGAGGTTATTCAAAATATTTATACAACGTTAGGAACAACTGCTGGGGATAAAGCAACAGAATATGAACATCATTTTAAAGAAGGTCATAATGAATGGACTGAAACAGTTAATCGTGAAGAACACTTAAAAGCAATCATTGAGTGGGCAATACAACAAATTGAAAATAATTTTGATGGAGTGAAATAAAATGATAACAGAAATTTTAAAAGCATATGACGATATGGCAATACCAGCTATGAATGTATCTCAGTTAAGAGGTGAAACAGAAAGACTTTCAGAATTAATAGGTTATTTAACGGAAAAGGCAAAAGCGTACAGAGAAGAAAAAGATATTAAAGGTGCTGAAGCTATTGAGCAAATTGTATTAGACGATCTCCAATTTGAATTTGAAAGTGTGTATGGACAATTTGAAGAAGAATTTAAGAATTGGGAACAGAAATATAAAAGGTTAGAAAATATGTGTACTTATTATGGTGTTCCAGTAGCAACATTAAAAGATAATAAAGTAATTCAGTTTAGAAAAGGAGTTAAATAATGAATTGGGAAACTAAAAGTTTGATTGAAGATGTAGAAATTATTAAAAGAAAAATCAATGATGCAGTGACAACATTCGGCTGGTTTGATGAGGATTATTTCAATCATGAGCCAGGTCATATGTTAAACAAAAATGAAATGTTAAAACATGGCGCTAGTTATCATGAACATAGACGTTATATTACGCAACATATCGACTTGTTGAGTATATATTTAAAAGAACTAGATACAGTATTAGAAGATATAGAAAAAGCGTCATCTGATGTATGTTTGGCGACTGAATCAGATAACGCATAAAACAAAGCATTTAATTAAATACCCACTAAAATACTAACACATATGAAAGGTTGATAACATGGACGAAGTGAGTTTATATAAAAAGCATTTTGAATTTCATTCAAATTTAGATTATATCAACACAGCAAATTTATCAAGAATTAAAGAGATAAGTAAGCGAATTAATTTCGCTTCTATCTCTACTGACAAACAAGTGTTTGATAATAAAGGGAACGTATATCACCGCAAAAAAGATGATTTTGCAGGTGATTACATTAATAATCTTACCTTAAATTATACCATAAAACCTAAAGAAATTGGGCTTGTATATGGAACTATTTTTGTTAAAACCAACGATCAAGATGAAAAAGAAGCACATTTTAAATCAGATAGTTTTAATAATTATGCTCGTTTTATTGCAGATTTAATTTCTGATAAGGTCATCTATTCAGAACAATTGGATAGTTTTCTTATCGTAAAAAACAATCAATATGAAGTGATTGAAGATACTAATTTTAAATTGAGTTATCCCGTTGAACCTAAAAACCAAATAGATGACTTTTTGGATATTATGCTCGAGTTATATCGTGAACATCTAAATTTAGATCATAATTACAAAATTTATCCGTATAGTGTTGCTGGTAATGATTTCATATATAACTGCAAGAAATTAAAACTTACAAAAGATAAGCCACAAGATAATGGGTTATACGCTATTAAGTATGACGTAAATTACAATGATTTAGATTTTAAAACGCCAAATGATTTTTATGATTTGGTTACTGATAATGAGAAAAGTAAACATAATTTAAAACTGGTACATGCTTATACAATGTATCGAAAAATGAAACTCATTCAAGCCGAAAAGTGGTTCTTATTTAAAGATTTCGGGCGTTCTGGTAAAGGTTTATTTATAACTACATTTAATAAACTATTACACGTTAACAAAGTGAACTTTGATGGACTCGTTTCAGGTGGTTTTGAAGCAGCTAACGAATGGATGAACTTTTATGGCGCAGATATTGCACATGCTAATGAAACAGGCGAAATCACTAAACCCATGATGAGAATACTAAGAAAAATAGCAACTGGTGAAACAATTTCTGGTCGTGGTATTGGTCGAAACGCATTCACATTTAAAAATAAATCCGTTTTGATACTTGATACAAATGAAAGCGTTGATACTGGAGAAATTACAGCCAATACAACTAGAACAATAAAAATAGCTTTCAAAGATAGACCACATGGAGAAACTGACGATGAAAGATACAAGATTTTTGAGCCTTATTGGAATTTTGTACAGCCAAATGATGAAGATTCAGAAATAGCATCAGTCTCGTTTTTAATCACAAGTTTAGAATATCTTAAAGAAATCGGTAGAGAATTTAGATTTAAAGATGTGACATTGAAACATTATTTCAGTGAAGAAGAATTGACTGAGACACAAGTTGTTATGTTGAAAGTATTATCTAAGCAAGGCTTTATTCTTTCAGGTGATGAGACATTGCAAAGATTGATAGAAGAAGATTATAAAAGTTTACGTTATAACAAAGCAAAAATTGACATGAAAAAGATTGGCGTTGGTATTAATAACCAAAAATGGATTGATGGTATAAATATGAAAGTACATGAGATAGAAAACTCGGAACTCTTTAATATGGCTTTAGATTTACTAGATAAGGGTTAGTATAACCTTCACTAACTCTTATAATAACCCTTAAAACTGTGAAACATCAAGGTCTAACCCTTATAACTCATATTTCTTATAGTTGCATTGATAGTTAAATTTAAAGTGGCTCTTATAGGCAAAATATAGGTTATAAGGGTTAGGTTTAAAAAGGAGTGATATTCAATGACAGGTTATCATGTAGCGAAACAATTATTAAAAAAGAATATTGAAGTGATACCACTTAATAAATATAAAACACCAACAGTATCATTTGCAGATAAAGATGTAACCAATGAATTTATTGAATATCATTCTTACAAATATCATCAGACAAATATGTTAGGCGTTCTTACTCGTAACGTATGGTGTATCGATATAGATATAAACCATGCAGACGGTGAAAATGGTTTTGAAAGTATCAAAGACATACCTTACTATGATGAAATTGTATCTAATGCACAGGATACATTAGTACAAACCACAGCAAGTGGTGGAAAACATATCATTTTTTATAAACGTAATGGTATTAATTATGGTCAGAAAATCGGATATTTACCTGGAGTAGATATTAAAGCACACAATAATAGTTACTTTGTGCTTGCAGGTAGTCGAACGGATAAAGGAAAGTACAAACATAATGGCATCAAACCAAAGATGTATCAAGGTGAATTTGAAAATAGAATTTTTTCCAAACAAGGTAATTATATACAACAAACGTTAGAGCCATATTCAATCAAAAACATGTTACCTAATCAGAGTTTTGCTCATGTGAGAGGTGGCAAAGGTGGAGAAGGTAAACGTGCATACCAACGTATTATAGACGGGCAAAGTGAATATAGAAATGACGATTTATATAAGGCAGTAAGTTACGCAAATCAATGTAATGTAGATATTGAGCCGTTACGTATATTAATTGGTGATAATAAAAATGGCGATGTGATAACTGAAAGACAATGGGAGGCGACAGTTAGAAGTGCAAGCCGTTAAAGAAGATTATAATTTAGATGAGCAAGCTAAAAAGATTGGCTTAATTGTAGGCGTACCAAACGAAATTTATTTTTGTTCAACCAGTCATGTATCAGATGTTTATGTTGAATTTATTAAAGGTCAATGGGTAGCATGGCGTGAGAGTTTTATTCCTAATACAAATCATAGAACTAGCTATAAGTTAATTGCTCAAGGTAGTTTTGAGTTAGTAATTGCAAGAGTTAAAAATTATCTAAATTATATAAGTAAAAGGAGAAATTAAATGTGAAAACAATACAAAAGCAATATATAAACAAAGGCAAGACGTTCGAGAAGAAGATAGCACAGATGAAATGGGACAAGTTAAGAAAATTGATTAGAGAATCAGGGATTTTTATAAAAATTGATTCAGAACATGAAATGTGGTTAGAAATTACACCAGATAGTGCAGCAGAAATAGAATTATATCCTCATAGACTGCTGAACGGAGAATTTGTACAAATAAAGTTGTGGGATTACCAATTTAATTTAGAAGTTTTTAAAAATCATTATAGAGAATTAGGAAATAATCAAAGAGCTATTTCAGGTATTCACGAAGCACTTCAATATATAAACAGAATTTTAAAAGATGTAAGAACAGATATTAAATATAAGGATTAGCAAAACCTACCACAATTGGCTTCATAGAGCCTTTTATGGTATAATTTAGATAAGAAATTAATACCAGGTTACAATTTTTATTGCAGACAATATAAAAATAAAGGTTTAGAATTTGGAAGTATAACACAATTTCAAACAATAAGTGTTAGTTACATTACCATGATGTGATTAAAAGATTAATATTTAAAAAAATGAAAAAAAGAGGTTACTAAGTATGAATAAAACAGTAAAAGAAAATTCAATCAGTATTTTTGATGAACAAATTTATGGTAAAAGATTACGTGCTAAAGAGGTTCAAAAACAATATGATCAGCTAGTAGATCGTATTAAAAAAAATAATGCTAAAATTATGCACTATCAACATCAAGATGAATTTGCCGAAGCTACAAAATTAAAGCGTCAACAAGCTGATTTAGAACAAGAGTTATTGGAAATAGATGAACAACTTAAAACATCGGATTACAGTATCACAGATGATGAATTTACATCATTCTACGATGCATATGATAGTGAAATGAAAGACATCAAAAAAGCACATGAACAGTATCGAAAAGAGATGGAAAACAAACTTCAAGAAGTTGCAGCCACTTATCGAAAAATGATTGAGAATAAAAATGAAGGTGGCAGACGTATATCACGATTACGCTATGTTAAACAAGAGCAGCAGCACCCTAGTAATATTCATAATCGATACAAAGGACAAATACTAGCTAATGAAGTAGAAATCGGTGGTAAAACAACTCCTAGAGATTATTCATGGCTGCTCGAAGATATGTTAAAAGAGGAGTCATTAGAGGACTTCCAGAAATATCACTTCGGCAAAGAGAAATGGTAAGGAGATAATACAATGATTACAGCCATTAGATACAAAGGGAACAGAGCAAAGGTAACTGAAAATGGTGAAGATTTAATGATATTAGCTAGTTCAAGTAATGTACCTGTAGAACTGGCTGATGTAGATAATAAGTTAAATATAGTGAGTGACTTTGAAGAAGGAGAAATCGAACCGAAAGCAGTTAAAAAGATTAAGTTTAATAAAAACAGTTGTGTCATGATGAATGGCAATTTGAACTTTATTATTGCTTCAAGTCAGAGAAATAATAGGGAGTTTATAGTTAAGAAAAATCATACACTCATTCATGCTTGGAAGAGTGGGGATCATACAAAAGATAAAGCATTTGAACAAATCAAAAATAATAAAGTGGATAGTGTTGACGTGTATGTAAAAAATGCAGAAGGTAAAGATAATAGGGTAAGTCACATAGGTGAAATTTTAGCTGTTTCTATCAATTTAAAAAGCGCTTAAAATAGCATGGTTGAGCTTTTTATGTTATAATAAAGATGTTAGAGATAATAAATATCTTTAATAACGAGCGCTCTTTGTTAAAGTCTAAAATAGCTATGAGTTTCTCCTTCATTTGTTCAATTGAATTTCTATGTCTAAGGCATGTTTACAAGGTCATCATTTTAATATATGTGATGGCCTTTCTTTTATAAGTGGTCTCGTGTATAAGTGAGCCAATAGTATACTTAATAGGAAGTATAGGTAAACCAAAGACATTATGAAGTAATTAATATGCAGCAGATTATATTAATCACATAGTATAGATAAATCAACAGTATAAGTAAACAGAGGCTATATATGAGTACCTCACATAAGTTACAGGGCTATGATTGTGTGACTGTATAAAAGTGTACGCTGCAAGTATAAAGGGCATAGATATTATTCTATGGTATTAAGGTGATAGCTTGATAGAGTGTCTAGGCAATACACTAAAATGTATATGAGTAATCCAATATGTGTTAGAGATATTAATTATATTGAAGTAGAAGAAACAATTATGTTTGTGTTAAACATCAAAAGCATTTAGAAGAAATAAAGTAGAAGCAACAATTATCTTTTTATGTTAGAAGATAAAAGAGTTAAGAAGATAATTTGTTAATTGAACAAATCAAAGTTGAGCTTTAGTTAAAGATATTAGAATGATAACGAGAAAGAAAATTATAAAAGTAAATGAGAAGTCAGAAAGTGAAATAGAATTTTGAAATGAGAAATGAAAATAAAAAAATTAAAATTGTTTTGTCATTTCGACTTGAAATAAAGAAAAATTATTTAGAACAAGAAAGAAGAAATTATAAATAAAAGAGAATGAAGAATGATGATAGAAATGTTGAGAGAACAAACGTGACATAGAACAGTTTAAGATTCAGTTTCAGGCTTGTTATAAGGAAGATAAGAACGAATAGGATTAAATAATATAGAGAACTGCTTAAAAGCTAATGACAGGCTTATATGAAGCAATTAGAGAACATGGTAATTAGTGAAGATAAATGTATATTGATATAGATAATTCTGAAAGGTTGAGGTAAAAGATTGGATATGGATAATTTAGAGGCAGTGTGTATCGGGTGTCACAATAAAATTCACGGTGGATAATTTTTTGAAGTTTTATTTTTTAAAATTATTTTTTTGCGGGGCTTCGATAATCCCCATACTTTATTTATTTAAAGATTAAACGAGCCGCACTTATCTTCGACTGAAATTCTAAATGAAATCTTAAATATTCGTAAAGACTTTTCACTTTACATTAAATGACTTAGAAAGGAGAAACGAAAATGCCACCAAGAAAATTATTATCTCAACAAAAAGGTAATTTAACAGTCGAACAACAAGAAAATAAGAAAGCAACGGAAGAAGCAATGAAACAGCTTACTCCTTTAAACGCAGAACCTCCAGAGTGGTTAGATGATAGAGCAAAACAAGAATGGTTTAGAATATATCCATTACTAAAAGAGTTACCAATTGCCAGTTTAGATTTAGCATTGGTGTCCGCATATTGCCAAGCCTATTCGGATTATATTCAAGCCACTGAACGTATGAAACAAGAAGGTGCAGTAATTGTTACTGAAAGAGGCACTAAATTAAATCAAAACCATGCTATTAAACGCGATGCACTGGCACAATTGAATAGTATTTCATCTAAGTTAGGTTTAACAGTAGAATCTAGACTAAAGATATTAGATCCTAAGAATGAGACGCCTAAGAAACAATCTGTTTATGACCAATTCGGAATTTCAGATAACGACTAAACGAAAATACAAAGCCAATCAGGAAATAAAATAGATAAAATTTAAAGGAGTGCAGAACTGTTGCTGAAGAAAAATAAAGATATTTTCAGTTATGAAAAAGAAGAAAGCATTTCAGAATATGAGTTGTTGGTTAAATACAATCCTCAATTTATAAACAGAAAATGCCAAGCACTCGAAGAACAAATAAATGCTATGTATCATCTGAACATCTCACATATGACCAGTGATGAAGCGACGGGGGTAATTTTCACTAGTTATCCATTAGAGAAGTTAGTTATATGGATTGTTGAGAAAAAAGAAAAGTTAGAACGTTATAAAAATCAATCATTGGAACGCATGAATTTACTTAAAAGTATTGTCAGCACTTATTCATATCATGAGCAACAAGAGATAATGCACTACATGCGTACAAATGGCGTTTATAAGCCTTATAGGAGCATCGAGAAGTTATGTGAAGATTTATATAAAGCCACGTATAAAGCTCGTCTAATCCGTCAGAGAGACCATTTAAAAGAACAAAGAAAATATTTCGATGAAGAAGTAGAAAAAGTAAGAACTACATTACAAACGCAAAGAGAGGAGTTAGTTATATGAGAGCTTTAAAGAGTTTCGATTATAAAATACTGAGTGGATACATGGAAAACTATCAAACATTGGTTGATGAGTACAAAACACAAGCTAGTCAAATGACTGAACAGAGATATAATAGAGTTAACAGTATCGTAAAAGGGATTACCCAAGTATATAACAATGCGACACTACAAGAGCAGCAATTAATTAATATGTTATGGTGGAATAAACAACCTTATGACATTATCGCAGATGTTTTAGGGATAACAGAGTACACAATTAAGCATGCTAGAGAAGTAATATTACACCGTGTTGCTAAAAGAAGTATATATCTATGATATATGACAAGAAAAGCGTTAGAGCCTTTATAATGAACTATGAACCACCGAAAGAAGAACTGCCATTGCACGAAGAGAATATAAATAATTTCTTTTCACTAGATCACCCTAAAACATCGATAGAAACGAGCGATAATTTTGAAGAACATATATTTTTTAATGAATTATCGTCAGTAATTGAAAACATTGGTACAGATAAAGAGTTCGTTGTTTTCGATTTACTCGCTCATGGTTGGTCGTATGAGAAGATAGGCGAAATGCTCATGGTAACAGGCGAACGTGTTCGACAGATATTTAGCCGATTATTAGATAAACTACCCTAAGAGGTGGCTTTTTTCTATGTATTTAAATAAAATTAGTTAGTAACCATTTACGTGCTAGGGATTTAAATGATTTCAGTTTTTACTGTTTCTTTAATATTCATAATTTTAGTTCTAGTCTTTAAGTCTCTAAAAAAGTAAAAGGAAAGGGAAATAGTTGAGTAATATTCTTTTTATATTTAGAGGTTTTTATAAGATGATGAATGTATCTAATAAAAGTTACTACTCAAAAGCGAGTATCCTTTAAAATGACTGTACCCGTTGGGTGCAGTTTTTTTATTTATAACCTGTCAAAACTTTGCATCTCATTCAATAACAAACGGACTTAAAAGTACGCTTGTACCCTGTGCCTTAAAATAGGGAAGTGGTTTAATATGACAAAAAGGATACCCCAAATTAGGGGTACCCTTTTGTATATAACCGAGCCCAATGTGGCTTCGTTAAATGTGTCCGTAAGTGGACATATTAGCTACTTAGCTTAATACCCTCAAATGTGAGGATGTTGGTTTATACACAGCTCAAATGTGGGTTCAGTAATAGAACTGAATAGCTATATATATTTAACCGGCTCAAATATGAGCGTATTAATTAATATAAAGGCTGACGCACTAAGTTAGTGCATTAGAAAACGAAAATATTCGTTCTCTAAATTAAGACGAATACAGACGACATTTCGGCACTAGTAGATATATCACAACGGTAAATTAGAAAACGACTATATCCGTTCTATAAGTTCTGAAAAGCCAAATGTGGCTTGTCTAACTTATATATTTGCGTAGTGAGAAATACAATTTCGAAGTATTTTAGCACATGAGCTAACGTAAAGGTTTGTGACAGTAGCTACATGAGTAATTAGATAAAGGAAGTAGGGAAACACGACGCCCTTTGTTAGTTGATCTAAATAATGAGGGAACAAAACGTTATCCCATGTGTCACAGCATGCAGTGTTAGGTAAGTGAATACAATAACCGCTTCGATACATAAGCATATTTCTAATATAAAAATAACGGGTGCAGTCCTAAATTGGGACTACACGAGTTATATAAAGCAACATTTCCAATTGGTAACATGTTAGTAAGCATTTTAAAATTTAATTTTATTATTGAGATGAACTTTTTTCTTTCAAAGATAAACTACTTTTAACTGTTTCAACATCATTCTTTATATTATCTAATAAATCTGCTCCATGTTTATGCATATAGCCATTTTGGTTAAATATTCCTAAAAACAACATATTATCTCACTCTCTCTAGTAAATGGTTAAATTTATAATATCTCAATTATTTATACAATAATAGGGTATATATTAAATAAAATGCTGGAGGTATGAACTATGACTTATGAAGAAATTAAATATAATTTTAGCCTATGTAATAATTCTATAGATTATTATAGTATTAACCATTTAGCAAATTATTACGTAGCTTATAAAGAAGAGAATGATAAAACTTTGATATTAAAATTAGCATTGAATGAAATAATTACTAAAAAAGATAAAAAACCTTCTTTTGAATTAGTACTAATGGAAGATGAATATTTTGTTAATTATAACGAGCTAATTGATAAAATAGTTAATAATAATCTTTCTTTACAAAAAATATCCCATAAAAAAGGGGATATGAGCTTGGGACAAAAAATTTTTAATAGTGAAACGGAAGCTAAAAACGAAGCAATCAATGAGTATCAAGGGGATTTAAATCCTAAAAATATATTAACTTAATTTTTACAGTTTAGTAAAAATATTGAACTTTAAGTCAAATATGATTACAATAGTTGTAGATTAGAAATGAACATGTAATATTAGGATAAATAAAAATTTATATCTATATAAGGGAAGATGTGAGAAGTATGGCTACTATAAGTATTACTACTGATTACAAATTTAGTAAAAAATCAACTCAGAAACTTCTTGACGCAATGGATCGTAGTGATGATAAAGGAAAAGTTAATAAAACGCAAGTTAAAGCAACTAAAGTCAAAAATGAAAAAGAGATAAACTCTATTTTGGAAGGTTTTTAATAAAAAGTGTCCCTAAAAATTCTATCTTTATCTGAAATTCTTACTGGAAATAAAGAAGAAATAAAGGAAAAAGAAAAGCAATTACAAGAATTTTTGAATACTTTTGAGACTATCTCGGTGACTGGTAATAATGCTGCACAAGACGTTGAAAACTTCCTTAAAACAAAAGCGATAAATTTTGATAAACAAAGTCTTTCAAGAACTCATTTAGTAATATCTACTTTTCAAGATAAACCAATTCTAGTAGGTTACTTTACTATAACAAACAAACCTTTGCTTTTTACTAAAAGAATGTTAGGCAAATGTTCTAATAATTTAAGAAGTCGATTAAACCAAAAAGGTGAAAGAATGAGAAATAGTGAAAACTTACTAATTCAAGGTTTCTTGATAGCGCAAATTGGTAAAAATTACTCTGAGAATGCTTTGAAAACAAAAGCTGTTACTGGTAAAGATTTATTGACTTTAGCATATGAAATGATTGATGAAGTACAAAAAATTAGTGCTGGTTCGTATGTTTGGGTAGAGTATGAAGATGTAGAAAGATTAAGAGATTTTTATAAAGATTTTGGTTTTATAGAGATTAAAGACCATTTGAGTGAAAATGGCTTGCGAATGGCTATTTTAAAAATTAAATAGTTTTTTTGATTGAATTTAAATTTAATATGTCTGCATGCGAGCGAGTTAAATATAATTTTTAAACGTCACTTACGAGTGGCGTTTTTTATTTGGAAGTAATAATGTATAATTACATTAAATATTTATAATGAGGTTATTTACTTATGAAATTTAATAAAAAAACTGAGTGTCTACTTTATGTTTTGTTAGGTGTTTTTAGTGGGATTATAGGATCTTCTATAATGATATTTATTATATATAATTTTGAAGATAAGAAAGAATTTATTAAAATTGTAACATCGATTGTAGGACTATTCACCACATTTGGTGGTGCATATCTAGGTGCTAAAATTTCCGGAGATAATGCTAGAAATCTTGAAATTGATAGACAAAATAGAGAAAGGGAGGAAACGATTTTAAGAGTTAAAACATTATTTAAAATGAATTTGGATAGCTTCAATATTTTACATAATTTTATATGTGATTTCTATTGTATAAAGCGCAGAGAATTTTTATTGGATTTAATAAAAAAAAGAAAAGAATTATATTATGATAACTATTCATCTAAGCAAAAGCGAACAGGCGAGTTTAAAACAATTAAATTCATTGAAGATTACATAAAGAATTTTGTAAAATCATTAAATTACAAAAGAAATATATATTATATAATTGATGATATAGATGATCTGATTAAAGAAATAACTAAAGACTTAAAGTACTTCGAAGAAAAAGAATTACAAATAATTTTCCAATTAAAACAGACCCTACAAATATTAAAAAGTCTTATTAATTATAATAGTAAGGAAAATGTTTATACTTTACCTAAAGTTGAAGAGTATAAGGATTATGAACACCTAAAAGGGCATTTTATGCTTTTTAGTATATTATTCATAGATTTAAATGAGATAATTTTAAACATAGATTTGAAAACAGAACTTGAGCAGTCTGTAGATAAAGGGCAAGTAAAGGGAACGGATTTAGGATAAAGACAAAGGTATGAAAATATTAACAAATTAGGTAATATAAGATGCTGAGAAACGTCCTGTGTTGCAGTGAGAAATAATATATATGTATAACTATATTAAAATAGCTACCACAATGAAAATGTGATAGCCATACTTACTTTTTCTAAAATTATAAATCTAAAAAAGTTGAATTCAAAGATTTTGAACAAAAAAATTAAAGAGATTAAAGAAGCACACCTTTAATTTACCAACCTTTTATTGATTGGTACATCTTTATTATAAAATAAAGTTATATATTATAGTAAATATGATAACTTTTATTTATGTTGATTGTTTAATTCATCTTCAGAAATAATTGAAATGGAATCAAAATTGATATTCTCATCAACTCTGAAGAAGTGTAAACTAAGGTTCTGAGTAAGACTTTCAACATTATAAATTATTGGTGGAAGTTCTTGTGAAAATTCAAAAGAATAATTTTTTAAAGTATCTTCTAGCAATCTAAAATAATCACTGCTATTTTTAAAACCACTTCTGTCTACCAACATATCGAAGTATTTTTCAAAATAATTAGAAGTATTTTCAAATAATTTACTCCAATTTTCTGTATCTTCTAATTCAATATTTGTATAACTATTAGTTTCAATAGAAGTAACATCTGTTATTTTAACACTTGATTTTTCAATTGCTGGAACAAAATCTCCAGTGAAAAAATCATTATTTAAAGCAAAAGCAATTTTATATGACACACTATCGGTACGACTATTTATTTTTTTTAATAAAAAATCTAATTTCTGTAATTCAACTAACTTCATTTAAAAACCTCCTTTATTTATTGTTTTAATTATATCATTTGTATAAAACCATTCATATTCAAAACCTTAATGACATAATTATGACATAATGGATTAGAAAAACTAAAAAATATGGTATAATAAAATTACGGAAATGACTTTAAATAGGGATTGTTAAGAGTTATTTTATAGTATTTTTAGTTGTACTTAATGCCAGGTATGATGTAAATATTTTATTGATTTTAGACATCAATATAAGTATTTAATTTAAATTACTATCAAGCCTCTCAAAAGTTGAATAGACTTTTGAGAAGCTTTTTTAGGTATGGGTTAAAATATTCGTAATTAAAAAATCATCAGATAAATCACTATATAGTAAAGTTATAATGTTTAGTCAGTAAAACTCTAAGAAATCAACGATTTTAATGCAGTTATAAAAGTGTTATTTCAATGTTGAAAGTAATAAAAAGTCTTTAGTATTATTAGGGGAAATTAAATTGTGAAAAATTAAAATACATGATATATTATAAATTAAATAACGTATTGTGTATATTTTATCGATTATGCTCACACTGTAAATCTCAGTATCATAGGCATATGATATCGAAGTTTAATTTAAATCAAAAATTTGGGAGGCACATACAACTATGAAAGACATCAAACCTAATAATTCGAAATTAATACAAACATATTTAAGTAAGAAAACTATAAGATATGGCACAGCAAGTGCATTAACATTGGCACTCTATTTATTTAACAGTAACGTAACTGCGTATGCGAATGAAAATACTGCAAATCAAAATCAAGAAACATCACCAAAAACTTCACAAACAGCACCTATAAGTAATAAAGAAAATACAGATTCAACAGCTGTAACAACAGATCAAAATAATAATGATGAAGAAGAATACGATGCGTCATATGAATTACCAATTCTTTATGTAACTGTCTGGCTAGATGATCAAGGAAATATCATTAAAGATGCTGTGGAAGATGCTAAAACCCCTGCTTCAGAAAGGCAACCGGTGAAAATTCCTGGTTACCAACATTATAGAACCTCTGTGAGTGACGGAATCACTAAATTTATTTATCGTAAAATTAGCACAGCACAATCACCTATAGTTGAAAATAATCAACAAGATAATAATACAAATAAAGTTGTTGAAACAACCAATCAAAATAAAGATGAAGTGAATGAAAAAGAACAAAATCAAGCAAATACTTCAGTAACAAATACACAAATTAACAAAAACGAGAAAGATGAAGACACAAATACACCACAGAAAGATAAAGACGAGAAAGACACAAAAACTCCGAAGAAAGATAGAGAGGAGAAAAAACCAGTAATACCAAAAAGCGGTAAAGACGAGAAAGAATCTAAAGACAGAAAAACACCAAAAAAAGACAAAAAAGAGAAAATCACAAAAACTCCGAAGAAAGATAGAGAGGAGAAAAAACCAGTAATACCAAAAAGC
>ERZ1036435.172-NODE-172-length-53469-cov-95.152395_pt1 | contig 53469 bp, 41 predicted proteins | sample MGYA00514223_ERZ1036435 | MGnify/ENA primary metagenome ERZ1036435 (study PRJEB33795, sample SAMN09464927) | human gut metagenome | host: Homo sapiens | place: USA: Stanford, California | collected 2016-08 | study: EMG produced TPA metagenomics assembly of the... | reverse complement strand
AATCCAACTTGGAGGTGTTTTTATTTAATTCTCATTTACGGGGGTCAGTGCCTAACATTTCAAATTCGCATTTTTTGTTTCTTTGGACAAGGTGTTTAGTAATTTTGTCTCGGAGAGAACGGAAGCAAGTTTTTATGTACTTCGTACGGAATAAAAAAGAGCGCAGGTCTTATACGAATCATTTGGATATTCCATAGTTGCTACAATAGCTGTACCGGCGTGAGCCTTTCGTCTCACTGCCTATCGAGCCTCAAAGCAGTAGTAAGGAATAAATTCCTAACTACTGCTAATTCGCATCGATTACACTCGCTATTGTTGCTACTATGGACCAAATGATTCTTCAGACCTGCTTGCATAAAAAGTTAGGAAGTGCTTAACTTTTTGAATGGCTTATTTTTTGTTTCTTTGGACAAAGTGTTTAGGAATTTTGTCTCGGAGGGACGGAAGCAAGTTTATGAGTGCTTCGTACGGGATAAAGACAGAATGAGGTGCTGCTTGAGTGCTCTTTTTTGTTTCTTTAAAATCACATGTTTATAATTTTTATTTTGCAAAATAATAGGAAGGTATTTATTCATCAAATTTGGTGAAGGGAGACAGAGCAGGATACTTTTTCTACCTTATAAGAATGCACAGAGGCTCGCGAGGGGACATGGGATTCTATAATAGCAGTAATAGGGGATGGCGCTAAAAGCGAATTAGCGGGAGTTAGGAAGTTTTCCTTACTCCCGCTTTGAGTTTTAGAGGTGAGAGACTTTGACTCGAACCGGTGCCTATTACCGCTATTATGAAGACATCCCATGTCCCCTCGCGAGCCGTGTTTTCTTTTTAAAGGAACATAAAGTTGAATGGTTCACTGTATGTGTTCACAGCAGTGGGGATATCATGTATACTAGAATAGGTGATTATTTTGGAAAAACAAAATTTTATTACGACGGGGCACATTAATCGGGTGATTTTAACTATTGCGACGCCGTTAATGATTAATAATTTAATTCGAACTTTATACAATTTGACAGACGGGTTATATGTGGCGCAACTTTCTGCAGAAGACTTTGCGGCAACCGCGTTTATTTGGCCGTTGAATTTCTTATTTATTTCGCTTGGAATGGGGATTAGTGTCGGTGCGACGGCGCTCATTGCTCAGTACTTTGGAGCGGGAAAATATAGAGATGCGCAGCGTTATGCCGGGAACGCGATGGTATTAACGTATTTCTTTGGGTTTGTGCTTTCTGTGCTTGGATATTTCTTAGCACCTCTATTCGTGGAATGGATGGGAGCAGAGGGGACCTTCTTGGCAAAATCCGTAGCGTATTTGAAGATTAACTTTATTGGGTTGTTCTTTGATTTCTGCTATTTCGGATATCAGTCCTTACTAAATGCTCAGGGAAGAACGCGCACGATTACGATGATCAGTGCGGCGTCTTCGATTTCAAATGTCATCCTGGATCCAATCTTTATTTTTGCGACGATTCCTTTTGTTGGCCTTACTGGGTTGAACTGGGGAATTGAAGGGGCAGGATGGGCGACCGTGATTGCAAAAGTACTATTATTAGTGCTTGCGATTCGTGCCGTTCGTAAGGAATCAGATATTCAAATCTACTTAAGACATGTCAAAATCGACAAAGAAGTGATGAAAGAAATTCTTAAAGTCGCATGGCCATCTGCCTTTGGGTATGGTGGGGCGGCATTGGGGTTTACCGTCTTAAATGGATTGATTCAGTCATACGGGACGTCAGTACTCGCTGCGTACTCAATGGTAAACCGTATCTCGGATTTATTAACGCAACCACAGATGGGAATCGGTGCGGCGTTAACAGCCATCATCGGGCAAAATATGGGTGCAGGGCTTTATGACCGTGCGCATGCCATCTTTAGACGAGCATTGTTATGGGTGCTCATGATTTCAACAGTCGGCTGTATTATCGTCTTCATCTTCCAGTCTCCAATTCTTGGGGTCTTTATTAAAGATAGAAGCGATGCCGTTCTTTGGGCAAATGCCGTTGAGTATTTAAATTACACAGCCTTTATCATTTTCTTCATGGGAATGTTCTCGGCGTATAACGGATTCTTCCAAGGATGTGGCGTGACGAAATACTCAATGAATATGTCTGTTGGACGCCTTTGGGTTTTGCGCTTGCCGATTATTTGGGTGCTTGGAGCCTTTACATCACTTGGGGCAACCGGTGTATGGATTGCCATGTTATTATCAAACGCGTTAACGGTTCTTTATGGACATATCATCTATAAGACAAAAGATTGGAGCGCGTTGCATTATGCGAAAGGAGAGCAATTGTGATTAAAAATTTTATTCATTATTACAAACCGTATAAAAAATTATTCTTACTTGATTTTACCTGTGCGGTGATCGTGGCCATTCTCGAGCTTGCCTTTCCGGTGATGGTGAGAAGTGTCATCGATAACATCGTACCGTCTCAAAATTTACAACAAATTCTACTCGTGGGGGCGGGGCTACTGGCGCTATATGCTTTCTCGACAACTTTGAACTTTATCGTTGTGTACATGGGGCATATTTTAGGGATTAACATTGAAACGGATATGCGCCGTGAGTTATTCGCGAAGATTCAAAAACAATCATTCTCGTTCTTCGACAATATGAAAATCGGGGAATTGATGAGCCGCTTGTCGAGTGACTTATTCGATATTAGTGAGTTGGCGCACCACGGACCTGAAGAATTCTTTATTGCCGTGATGACTTTAATCGGTTCGTTTGTGTTGATGTATCAAGTACATCCAACGCTTGCGTTATTGACGATTTTCTTCGTACCAATTATTGCGGTGGTACTTGCGGTATTTAACCGTCGCATGTCTGCGATTAATCGAAATATCTATAAAGGATTGGCCAACTATACGGCAGGACTAGAAAATGTACTGAGCGGAATGCGTGTGGTGAAGGCCTTTGCCAACGAAAGCCATGAGCAACAACTCTTCGAAGAACTTATTCAAGAGTACCGCTCGAATAAAATTGCGTTCTATCGCACGATGGGGACAAGCAGCAGTTTCAACTACTTATTAATGCGCAGTATTAATCTCTTCAGCCTAATCGTGGGGGCGTATTTCACGGTCATTGGTGATTTAACGGCTGGAGAATTAGTCGGCTACATCTTACTGTCCAATGTGTTCGTGGGACCAATCAACAAGATGAACTCCATGATTGAATTGTATCCAAAAGGGTTTGCGGGCTTCCGTCGTTTCAAAGAATTAATGAATGTCGAAATCGATATCGAAGACGCACCCGATGCCATCCCTGCACCAATTTTTGAAGGACGTGTGGAATATAAAAATGTCGGATTCGGATACGAAGAAGATAAGAAGGTGTTGGAACATATCAACTTGACGGTGGAACCAGGGCAAACCGTTGCCTTCGTTGGACCAAGTGGAGTTGGGAAAACAACGCTCGTGAACTTATTGTCTCGCTTCTATGATTTAAAAGAAGGGGAAATCTTGATCGATGGAACCAACATCAATCGTTTCACCTTACAATCGCTTCGCCGTCAAATCGGGATCGTACAACAAGATGTGTTCTTATTTAACGGAACGATTCGCGAGAATGTATTGTACGGACGACTCGATGCGACAGATGAGGAAGTAGACCGCGCAATCGAGCAGGCAAAACTGAAAGAAGTTATTGAAGATTTAGAAGATGGAGTGGATACACATATCGGAGAACGTGGTGTGAAATTGTCAGGCGGACAAAAACAACGTCTCTCAATTGCCCGTATTTTCTTGAAGAATCCTTCTATTTTAATCTTGGACGAAGCAACGAGTGCGCTCGATACGCAAACCGAGAAATTTATTCAACAATCGTTTGACGAGTTGGCAGAAGGCAGAACGACCTTTATTATTGCTCACCGCCTTGCTACGATTAAAAATGCAGACCGTATTATTGTTGTTACAGAAGATGGACTGACAGAAGACGGCACGCATGAGGAATTGCTCGCGAAAAACGGTGCATATGCGGCTTTATACAAAGCGCAATTTAAATAGTAGAAAAATGCGGAGTAGGAATTCTTTTCTTGCTCCGTATTTCTTTTGGCTTTTTTTGAATTTATCGCAAACTATGATACAATGACCCAGAGAAAACTTAAGGAGAACGTTGATGAGTATTTTAAATGTAGAAAAATTAACACACGGCTTCGGTGAAAGAGCCATCTTCAATGATGTGAGCTTCCGTCTATTAAAAGGGGAACACATCGGTCTTGTTGGGGCAAACGGTGAAGGGAAATCAACCTTCATGAATATCGTAACAGGACAATTACAACCTGACGAAGGAAAAATCGAATGGTCTAAAAATGTGAAGGTTGGATACTTGGACCAACATACGGTGCTTGAACCAGGGATGACGGTTCGTAGCGTCCTTCAAAAAGCCTTCGACGATTTATTCGTGGCAGAAGCGCGAATCAATGAATTGTACATGGCGATGGGTGACGCAAACGAAGACGAGATGAACGCGATGCTAGAAGAAGTGGGCGAGTTGCAAGAGCGATTAGATAGCCACGACTTTTATATTCTCGATGCGAAAATCGATGAAGTGGCGCGTGCATTAGGCGTTGCAGCCTTTGGGATGGATAGCGATGTTAGTGAACTTAGTGGTGGTCAACGTACGAAAGTGTTACTTGCAAAACTATTATTAGAAAAACCAGATATTTTGTTACTCGACGAGCCAACAAACTATCTAGACGGAGAGCATATCGAATGGTTGAAACGTTACTTACAAGAATACGAAAATGCATTTGTCCTCATTTCGCATGATATTCCTTTCTTAAACAGCGTTGTGAACTTGATTTACCATATGGACAATCAAGAGTTGAACCGATATGTTGGGGACTATGATCAGTTCCAAGAAGTGTACGCGATGAAGAAGTCGCAACTAGAAGCGGCGTACAACCGTCAACAAAAAGAGATTGCAGATTTGAAGGACTTCGTAAACCGTAATAAGGCGCGTGTCGCGACACGTAATATGGCGATGTCTCGTCAGAAGAAACTGGATAAGATGGAAGTCATCGAATTAGCCAGTGAGAAGCCAAAACCAAAATTCGAGTTCAAGACTTCTCGTGCGCCAGGCCGTTACATCTTCCAAGCCGAAGACTTAGTGATTGGATATGATCGCCCATTAACAGGACATGTGAATCTTGAAATGGAACGTGGCCAAAAAATTGCGATTGTAGGGGCGAATGGTATCGGGAAAACGACACTACTCAAGAGCTTATTAGGGATTATTAAGCCGTTGAATGGGAAAGTAACGCGTGGGGACTATATTGACCTTGGATATTTCGAACAAGAAACACCAAAAGGCAATCGTAAGACAGCCCTAGAAGAAATCTGGGATACCTTCCCATCGATGACACAACCAGAAGTACGTGCTGCGCTCGCTCGATGTGGCTTAACAAGTAAACATATCGAGAGTCAAGTGCAAGTACTCAGTGGGGGAGAACAAGCAAAGGTGCGCTTCTGTAAGTTGATGAATGAAGAATCAAACGTGCTCGTACTCGACGAACCAACAAACCACTTGGATGTAGATGCCAAAGAGGAGCTAAAACGTGCATTACAAGAATATAAAGGAAGTATATTAATGGTGTGTCACGAGCCTGAATTTTACGAAGGATTAGTGACAGATATTTGGGATTTCTCAAAATTCGCATAAAAATTAAAATCTTCACTTTTAAGGATGAAAGTTGATACAACCGTTTTCAAAACAGTGCTCAAACATGCTTTGAGCGCTGTTTTTTTCGCAAAAAACGATAGTAAATCATAAGTCGCAGTCTTAAAACGCGATGCCTATGGGATTTGTTTAATTCATTTGATTTTCAAGCGGAATTCATGAAAGAAAATGAAAATATGAATTTTTTAGGAAAAATAGATTTTTACATACTTCATTTTCAAAAAAAGTAGGGTTGAATTTATAAATTATTTACAGTAGAATATGCGCTGTAGAAAAGATTTTAACAAATTTTATATATAGTGTGAATTGTGTAGAAAGTATGAAATCTGTTGCGTCTTTTCGAGCAGTTTTGTTCGTGAAATCACGAACAAAAATAAAATAAAAAGAAAAGGAAGTGTCCAAATGAAAGATATCTTTAGCAAGCGTCAACGTTTCTCATTACGTAAATTGACGATTGGCGTATGCTCAGTCTTATTAGGTACAACGATTTTTGCTACAAACGCAGTAGCAGCAGAAGAAGTATCTGCTACAGCAGCTGAAGCAACAACGACAGCGGTAGCGCCGGCAACAACCGCTGAGGCAACTACTGAGGCTGAAACAACTGCAGCACCAGCGGCTACAGAAGAAACAACTACAGCTCCAGAAGCAGCAGAAACAACTACAGCTCCAGAAGCGGAAACAACTGCAGCACCAGCGGCAGCAGAAGAAACAACTACTGCAGCACCAGCAGCAGGGGAAACTCCAAGAACACGTTCTCGTCGTGCAGCTTCACAAGGAAGTGACAATTCACCAGTAGATGTTGAAACTACTCTTAAAGATGGCGAAACAGCGGATCCTGACATGTCAAACCCTAACGGGGCAAGTGTAAAATCACGTGACATTGCGGACCCTAGCTTTAAAAAAGCAGATTCAGAATATACTTTCCATGTATTAGATTTAACAGAGTTTAATAAACGATATGGTACAAACTATTACCTACGTTCATTTAAGCCATTTGATACAAGTACAGAAATTACTGCAGAATTAGTAGATAAAAATACTAATACAGTGGTTGAAACTGTTAAAGTATCTTCTACAAGTGGAACACAATCTCTTCAAAAAACAAAACAAGCATCTAATGGTCAATTAACTTTTACGATTAAGTATGAAAGTGGTAAAGACGCAACAGGGGCTCCAAAACCATACTTGCAATATCAATACGATATCGATCCAGTGATCAAATCATATGAACATGCAAATGGCGATACTCCAGAAAACCGTGCCAATAAAAAATTGTTTGAAGATGTTTATAACGCGCGTACAACAACAGATATTTTTAACGCGGTTGAGCCTGGATATGACGGACGTCGTATTACAGATACAAATGCTGTAATTCCTAAGGTAGTTAACAATACTACTTTATACAAAGTGGTAGATAAATCAAATGCGACTTACCAAGCTGGACGTACGGAAACAGATGCTCAAACTTATAAGCCAAACGGAAACGAAGTGGACCTTGCTTCATACACATTGAAAGCGATGGAAGGTCAAAACTTCAACGCTTCAGGAGTACGTGAATTTGAAGGATACCGTTTATACCAAAAAGCTGACCCAACAACAACTACAGGATTCGTATCAAGTCCTTACAAAGTAGGACAAAAGTTCATGGATGCAAACAGCCGTGGAATTAAACGTATTAAAGAAGTTGTAGGTGAAGATGGTACAGTAGTTATTCGTGTTTACTTACTAGATCCAAAACAACAAAGTAAACGTTCGGATGGAACATTGGATACAGATGGATATATGCTTCTTGCAGAGACTGCTCCAATTAAACCAGGTGAATGGAACTCAACAGATTTAGTGAAAGTGAAAACACCGCTAAATACAATTCCGTTCACAGATAGAAATGGAGTAAATTATCCAAACGGTAAGGAAATTAATTTTGGATTCTCTGAAGGAGCAGCGTACACACCGTATCATTCAGTATTCGTACCATTCCTCGGAGACAATATCGGCCATATTTCTGACAATAGCCAATTAGTAAATGGTGTTAATGGTATTGGGTCTCACGTTGACTTAGTAAACTCACTAACTCCATTCAAACAACCTGTTTACTACTATGAAAAAGTAGAACCAGTTAAAGTAAAACCTGAATTCAAGAAAACATTAGAAGGTCGTAACTTAGTAGACGGCGAATTCAGCTTTACCATTAAAGAACAAAAATCTACTCCAGATGGACATGAAGAAACTGTTCAAAATGCGGACGGTAAAGTTTCATTCAGCGAATTAACATTCAACAAAGTAGGTACTTACAAGTACAAGATTACAGAAAAAGCAGGATCTGATGCGGATGTTGATTACGATGCAATGGAAATTACTATGACCGTTGAAGTGACTCAAGACGCTGCTGGCGTATTAAAAACGAAAGTAACTTACTCTGCAGCAGGCGGCGAAACTTCAAAAGCAGATGACCAAGAATTCAACAACTTTGTAGTTTCTCCAGTAACAACTAAATTCGACTTCACTAAGAAATTAGAAGGTCGACCATTGAAAGATAAAGAGTTCAGTTTTGTGTTGAAAGATGCAGAAGGTAACGAAATCGAAACTGTGAAAAACGATGCAGACGGTAACGTAACATTCTCAGCATTAAGCTATGACAAGACTAAAGTTGGAACTCACAAATATACTGTTGAAGAAGTAATCCCTGCGACGAAAGAAGAACGTATGGACTACGATACAATGAAAGCTAACATCACTGTAAAAGTGTCTAAATCTGGACACGTATTAACAACAGTAACAACTTTTGCTTCAGAAGGCGGAAACGCTACTGGCGCAGATGACAAAGAGTTCAACAACAAAGTAACTCCACCGCCAACAACTCCAGAGTTCAAACCAGAGAAATTCGTTGTCAATAAAGAGAAATTCGATATTACTAGTGACAAACTAATGGATGACGACAATGAGTTAACAGATGAAGTTGCAGACACGAACGCAAACCCATATGCTGACAAATCAACAAACAACGAAGCAGAAAACATCAATGGTAAGACACTTAAAAAAGGTGACAAATTCTACTACCAAGTTTGGTTAGATACAACTAAATTCACTGCAGATCAAAACATCCAATACGTTGGAATCACTGACGATTACGAAGAAGACAAATTAGGTGTGACTAAAGATGGCATTAAAGTGTACGACAGTGTAACTGGTGATGATGTAACTGCTAAATTCGATATTAAAGTTGAAGACGGTAAAATCAGTGCAACTTCTAAAGCAGAATTTGTAAATGAAGATAGTGTTATCGACGCAACTAAATTTGCATTCGGTCGTTACTATAAATTTGATATCGCAGCAACTATCAAAACAAGTGTTAAAGATGGTATCGATATCGAAAATACAGCGAGCCAAATCGTTCACGTATACGATCCATATAACAAGACTGTTGAAAAACCAGAAAAACCAACTCAAAAACGTGTTGTGAATATTCCAGTTTCTGTTGACTTTAACTTCACGAAGAAACTCGAAGGACGTACGCTGAAAGATCAGGAGTTCAGCTTTGTATTGAAAGATGCAGAAGGTACTGAAATCGAAACTGTGACAAACGATAAAGACGGAAACGTGAAGTTCAAAGCCATCGAGTACAACAAAGATCAAGCGGGTACTTACAAGTACACTATCGAAGAAGTAGTTGGAACTGACGGAACAGTGACTTACGATAAGATGAAAGCGGAAGTAACTGTTGAAGTGAAATATGACGGAACTGCTAAAGCGTTAATCAAAAAAGTGACAGATGCAGAAGATAAAGAGTTCAACAACACAGTAACTCCTCCAGAAACACCAGAATTCCAACCTAAGAAATTTGTTGTGAAGGATGAGAAATTCGATACTACTGGCGACAAGTTAGTAGATGATGATGCTGAGTTGACAGATGCTGTAACAGATACGAAAGCAGATCCTTATGCGGATACAACTGATAACAACGAAGCAGAAAATATCAATACATCAACACTTAAGAAGGGTGACAAAGTAGTTTACCAAGTTTGGTTAGATACAACTAAATTTGATGCAAACAACATAGATTACATCCAATCAGTAGGAATCACAGATAACTACGATGAAGAAAACTTAACGGTTGACGTTGCAAAAATTAAAGCTTACGACAGCGTTACTGGTGAAGATGTAACTGATAAATTCGACATCAAAGTTGAAAATGGCGTAATTACAGCGACATCTAAAGCTGATTTAACGAAATCTTTAGGCGATAAAGAAGATACTCAAGTATTAGACACTACTAAATTCGCATTCGGTCGCTACTATAAATTTGACATTGTTGCGACAATCAAAGAAGGTGCTAAAGATGGCGTAGATATCGAAAATACTGCGAGCCAAATCGTTCATCAATACGATCCAACGAAGAAGACAACTGAGAAACCAGAAAAACCAACTGAAACTCGTGTTGTTAACATCCCAACGAAAGTGGAATTCGAGTTCACTAAGAAACTTGAAGGTCGTCCACTGAAAGATGGCGAATTCAGCTTCGTATTGAAAGACAAAGATGGAAATGTCATCGAAACAGTAACAAACGATGCTGACGGTAAGATTAAATTCTCTGCCTTAACATTCAAGAGAGGCGAAGAAGGAGTTTATACTTACACTGTTGAAGAAGTGAAAGGAACAGAAAAAGGCGTAACTTACGATACAATGGTTGCGACTGTCGCTGTAACTGTAGCCAAAGACGGTAAAGTATTAACGGCTGTGGCTGGATTACCAGAAGATACAGAGTTCAACAACACTGTAACTCCTCCAAACACACCAAATACACCTCCTCAAACGCCTCCAACACCAGGTAAACCTGAATTACCTCCAACACCTCCAACACCAGGTAAACCTGAATTACCTCCAACACCTCCAACACCAGGTAAACCTGAATTACCTCCAACACCCCCAACACCAGGTAAACCTGAATTACCGAACACAGGTGTGGAAGACTTGTCAGCTGTATTTAATGCAGCAAATATGGCTCTTCTTGCAGGTTTAGGACTACTTGCGACTGGCAAGAAAAAAGAGGACGAAGAAGAATAGTCGCATCTAGGTGATAACTTCTAACGTTTGACGAAAAGCCCCGAGAGAAATCTCGGGGCTTTTTTGTGCATAAAAAACGCTACAAAACAATGTTTGTAGCGTGGAGTAGGTATAAGCCGCCTAGGGGAGTCGAACCCCTGTTATGAGAACCGGAATCTCATGTGATATCCACTACACTAAGGCGACATTCTTTCCTAAGTGTATCTAATTTTAGAAAACTGTGCAAGTTTTGGAAAAGGTCAGAGTATAAAGGAGAAATCGTTTAACTCGTTTATTTTTAAAAGAGAGCAAAAAAGTATAAGAAGAGAGCAACATTACCATATATGGTAATTACCAAATATGGTAATGTTTAAGTGGGAGGGAAAATTATGGGAGAATTTGAAATTAGTTCAGAGTATTTTGAATTGGTAAAGATGAAGCCATATAGGGAGAAGGTAAAAATCCTTGCTGTATTAAAGCTGCTAGATAAAGAGGGGTTTTCTCCAGCAATTCTTGAAATGTGGGGGAACAAATCAAAGACTCAATTGTCAATTCCAATTGTGAGCACTAAAGAGGAGGCAATAAAAAATGGATCAGAATCTGAAGAAATTTATTACAGACTTGGAATCCCAATACGAAAACTTAGAAAAGGACATCGATACAGAGCTCGTGTTAAGGGAGGTAGGATTAAGGTTTACAGAGTTGAGACTGATTTCCGGACTCTCACGTACCGAGTTTGCAGAAAAGGTTGGGATAAAGCCGGGACATCTTTCAAGGTTGGTTACAGGTAACCATAATCCTTCAATTCTATATTTGGAAAAGATAGCTCAAAAAGTTGGAGCTCATGTAGAAATTTCTTTTGTGATGGATGATGGAGAAACTTGCCGTGAAAAGGCTAGTAAGCTAACAGGGACAAAATGGGTCCCTATAATTCGTAAATCTTAACCAATTTGTAATCTGAGCACGGTTGCATTTCTGCTATTTTGTGTTAAAATATAAATGTGTTCAGAAATATGGATTCAAAGATACTGGAAATAAGCGGGACGATATACGACCCTATCTGGAAACGATTGGAGGAAGGTTTCGATGAATTATCTTAATCTATCTCATTTATTGGTTCCAGAAAGCAGAGTCGCTCTTCAAACGCGATTCCGTATTTTACAAGCCATCGCAACGTATCAACCGATTGGACGAAGAGCCCTTGCAAAAGTGGTTCAGATGTCCGAACGCACACTACGTAATGAATGTGAGGATATGAAAGCTTTAGACCTGATTGAAGTACAAGGATCAGGAATGCGACTCACGGAAGTTGGCGAATTTATATTAGAACGGTCGGATGATTTGAAAAACAACTTTATCCAGATGAGTCTGGTGGAACATAAGGTGGCTAAAACCTTAGGCGTTCAATATGTAAAAGTTGTGGATGATCCGGCAAAAACATCTGAGCTGGTACAAGAGATTATGGATGTACTCTTACCGCTTGGAACTTCCATTATCGCCATCACTGGGGGCCAAACGATGGTCCGTGTTAGCGAAGGGTTCACAAAAGATATTTCAGTGAACCGAGACCTTACGATTGTTCCTGCAAGAGGAGGAATGTTTGGGTCAATGCTGATTCAGGCAAATAATGTCAGTGAGAAAATGGCGACTGGAATTGGCGCTCATCATGAAGCGTTATTCGTTCCAGAACATGTCCAACAAGCGACATATGCACCGCTAATGCAAGAACCTTCAGTCGCAAAGACGATAGGTCTCATGAAAAAGGCGGAGTGTTTGTTATATAGCGTTGGAAGTGCTATTATAATGGGAGAGAGACGTGGCCTCACGCAAGAACAAATGGCTACGTTAAAAAAGAAGAAAGCAATTGGCGAAGCGTTCGGTTGTTTCTTCGATGCAGAAGGAAATGTGGTATTAAAAATCCCACGAGTAGGGCTGCATCTTAGTGATTTATCTACGATTCCACATTCAATTGCCGTTGTGGAAGGCGCAGAGAAGGCACATGCTTTAAATGCATATGCCAAATTAGCTCCAGTGGATCGCACTTGGTTTGTGATTGACAAGGAGACATCAGAGTTGGTTTTGAACGGGGCAACCCGCAAAAAATAAAAATAAAAAATTCCTAGGAGGAAAAACTATATGACAGTTAAAGTTGGTATTAACGGTTTCGGACGTATCGGTCGTTTAGCATTCCGTCGTATTCAAGATGTGGAAGGATTAGAAGTTGTTGCAATCAATGACTTAACAGACGCTAAGCAATTAGCTCACTTGTTAAAATATGATTCAACTCAAGGACGTTTCAACGGTGAAGTTGAAGTGTTAGATGGAGCTTTCCGCGTTAACGGTAAAGAAGTTAAAGTACTTGCTAACCGTAATCCTGAAGAATTACCATGGGGTGAACTAGGCGTTGATATCGTATTAGAATGTACTGGTTTCTTCACTTCTAAAGAAAAAGCTGAATTACACTTAAAAGCTGGCGCTAAACGCGTTGTTATCTCTGCTCCTGGCGGAAATGACGTTCCTACAGTTGTATTCAACACAAACCACAACATTTTAACAGGTAAAGAAACTGTTATCTCTGGTGCTTCATGTACTACAAACTGCTTAGCTCCAATGGCTAAAGCATTAAACGATAAATTCGGTATCGTTGAAGGTTTAATGACAACAATCCACGGTTACACAGGTGACCAAAACACATTAGACGCACCTCACGCTAAAGGTGACTTACGTCGTGCTCGCGCTGCAGCAGTTAACATCGTTCCTAACACAACAGGTGCTGCTAAAGCTATCGGATTAGTAATCCCAGAATTAAACGGAAAATTAGACGGAGCTGCACAACGTGTTCCTGTTCCAACAGGTTCATTAACTGAATTAGTAACAGTTTTAGAAAAACCAGTTACTGCTGAAGAAATCAACGCAGCTATGAAAGAATTAGCTAACGAATCTTACGGATACACTGAAGATCCAATCGTATCTTCTGATATCGTAGGTATCACTTATGGTTCATTATTCGATGCAACTCAAACTAAAGTAATGACTGTAGGCGACAAACAATTAGTTAAAACTGTTGCTTGGTACGATAACGAAATGTCATACACTGCACAATTAGTTCGTACTTTACAATACTTCGCAAAACTATAATTTAAACTATAGATTTAGCTAATCGTATCTATTTTCTCAGGGCGATGGAAGCATTCGCTTCCTCGCCCTGTTTTCATAATGTGAGTAATGCACTCGCTCCAAATAAAAATGTAGGAGGCTATTTTATGGCTAAAAAAATCGTTACAGACTTACAAGTTGAAGGAAAGAAAGTTTTAGTTCGTGTGGACTTTAACGTTCCTTTGAAAGATGGCGTGATTACAGACGATAACCGTATCGTTCAAGCATTGCCAACAATCAAATACTTAATCGATCACAACGCTAAAGTGATCTTATTTTCTCACTTAGGTAAAGTGAAATCTGAAGAAGACAAAGCTAAATTGAGCTTACGTCCAGTTGCAGAACGCTTATCTGAGTTATTAGAAAAACCAGTGACTTTCGTTCCAGAAACTCGTGGAGAAAAGTTAGAAGCTGCTATTAATGCTCTTAAAGATGGCGATGTTTTATTATTCGAAAATACTCGTTTCGAAGATTTAGATGGCAAGAAAGAATCTAAAAACGACCCTGAATTAGGTAAATATTGGGCTTCTTTAGGCGACTTATTCGTTAACGATGCATTCGGTACAGCTCACCGTGCGCATGCTTCAAACGTTGGTATTGCTAGCCAATTAGAATCAGCTGCTGGATTCTTGATGGAAAAAGAAATCAAGTTCATCGGCGGTGCAGTAGATAACCCAGAACGTCCATTCGTGGCAATCTTAGGTGGAGCGAAAGTTTCAGACAAGATCGGTGTTATCAACAGCTTATTAGACAAAGCTGATAAAGTTCTTATCGGTGGAGGAATGGCTTACACATTCTTCAAAGCAATGGGACGTGAAGTAGGTCTTTCATTATTAGAATTAGACCGCGTTGAATTAGCAAAAGAAATTATGGAAAAAGCTGGCGACAAATTAGTGTTACCAATCGATAACGTTGTTGCTAAAGAATTCTCTAACGATGCTGTAGCTACAATCGTTGATTCAGATTCTATCCCAGCAGACCAAGAAGGTTTAGATATCGGACCTAAGACAGTTGAATTATTTGCAAACTACTTAAAAGATGCAAAAACTGTTGTATGGAATGGACCAATGGGTGTATTCGAATTACCAAACTTTGCTAAAGGAACAATCGGTGTATGTGAAGCTATCGCTAACCTAGAAGGCGCAACTACAATCATCGGTGGTGGGGACTCAGCTGCTGCTGCAATCTCACTAGGCTACGCTGACAAATTCACTCACATTTCAACAGGTGGTGGAGCTTCTCTAGAATATCTAGAAGGTAAAGAACTACCAGGTGTTGCTGCTATCAGTGATAAATAATTTTAAACATTTAAAAGGAGATGTTGTGTATATGCGTAAACCAATTATTGCCGGAAACTGGAAAATGAACAAAAACCCAAAAGAAACTCAAGCTTTTGTGGAAGCTGTTGTTGGTAAATTACCTTCAGGCGAACGCGTAGAAAGTGCTATTGCTGCTCCTGCAGTTGACTTAGTCACTTTATTAGAATATGCGAAAGGATCAGAATTAAAAGTAGCTGCTGAAAACTGCTACTTCGAAGATGCTGGTGCTTTCACTGGTGAAACTTCACCTAAAGTATTAGCTGAAATGGGCGTGCACTACGTAGTGATTGGCCACTCAGAACGTCGTGAGTATTTCCACGAAACTGACGAAGATATCAACAAAAAAGCACATGCTATTTTCAGAAACGGCTTAACACCAATCATTTGTTGTGGTGAAACTTTAGAAACTTACGAAGCAGGAAAAGCTTCAGAATTCGTAGGCGGACAAGTTTCTGCAGCATTGAAAGGTTTATCAAACGAGCAAGTATCATCATTAGTGATTGCTTATGAACCAATCTGGGCTATCGGAACTGGTAAATCAGCATCTCAAGATGACGCTCAAAAAATGTGTAAAGTTGTTCGTGACGTTGTAGCAGCTGACTTCGGTCAAGAAGTTGCTGACAAAGTTCGCGTTCAATACGGTGGATCTGTAAAACCAGAAAACATTGCTGAATACATGGCTTGTCCAGATGTGGACGGAGCTCTTGTAGGTGGAGCAAGCTTACAACCAGATTCATTCTTAGCTTTATTGGAGGCAGTAAAATAATGGCAAAATCACCAGTTGCAATCATTATCTTAGATGGGTTCGGATGGAGACCAGAGGTTGAAGGTAATGCCGTTGCACAAGCAAAAAAACCAAATTTTGATCGTTATTATAACGAATTCCCTCATACAACATTAAAAGCTTCTGGATTAGATGTAGGTCTACCAGATGGCCAAATGGGGAACTCAGAAGTAGGTCATACAAACATCGGTGCTGGACGTATCGTTTACCAAAGCTTAACTCGTATCGACAAAGCAATCCAAGAAGGCGAATTCGAATCAAACCCAGCATTAAACGGTGCATTTAACCACGTAAAAGAAAATGGCTCTGCATTACACTTATTCGGATTGTTATCTGATGGTGGGGTACACAGCCACATCAACCACTTATTAGCATTAGTGGAAACAGCTAAAGCAAAAGGAATCGACAAAGTGTACATTCATGCATTCATGGATGGACGTGACGTAGACCCTAAAGCTGGTCCTTCTTACATCAAAACATTAGAAGACAAATTAGCTGAAGTAGGCGTTGGAGAAATCGCAACAGTTTCAGGTCGTTACTATGCAATGGACCGTGACAAACGTTGGGAACGTGTGAAATTAGCTTATGATGCAATTGCTCATAGCGAAGGCCCACAATTCGAAAGCGCACAAGCTGTGATCGAAGATAGCTATGCTAAAGACGTTACAGACGAATTCGTTATTCCATCAGTAATCGTTAAAGATGGCAAACCAGTGGCAAGAGTTGAAAACAACGATGCAATCATCTTCTTCAACTTCCGTCCTGACCGTGCAATCCAATTATCAAATGCGTTCACAGATAAAGAGTGGACAAACTTTGACCGTGGTGCACGTGCTACAAACGTTAAATTTGTGACAATGACTTTATATAACCCAAGCGTGGATGCAGAAGTTGCATTCCCACCAATTCCAATGACAAACGTTCTTGGTGAAGTGTTATCTAAAGCAGGCCTAGCACAATTACGTATTGCCGAAACTGAAAAATATCCACACGTAACATTCTTCATGAATGGTGGACGTAACGAAGAATTCCCTGGCGAAAACCGTATTTTAATTCCTTCTCCAAAGGTTGCAACTTACGACTTGAAACCAGAAATGAGTGCTTATGAAGTAGGAGATGCATTATACAACTCAATCATCAATGATGAAAATGATGCCATCATCTTAAACTTCGCAAACCCAGATATGGTTGGACACTCAGGAATGTTAGAACCAACAATCAAAGCGATTGAAGCAGTGGATGAAAACTTAGGTAAAGTTGTTGACGCCATCCTTGAAAAAGGCGGTAGCGCAATTATCTTTGCTGACCACGGTAACTCAGAAACAATGATTACACCAGAAGGAACACCACATACTGCACATACAACAGTACCAGTACCAGTGATTGTTACGAAGAAAGGTGTAACATTACGCGAGGGTGGACGTTTAGCAGACGTTGCTCCAACTATGCTTGATTTACTAAATGTGGAAAAACCAGAAGAAATGACTGGTGAATCATTAATCGAAAAATAAAGAAAACCTTATCAAAGGTTGAAAGTCTGATGATTTTCGATTAAAATAATAACGTACAAAATAAATATTAAAGGAGTTAATAAATCATGCCATTTATTACAGATGTATTAGCAAGAGAAGTACTAGACTCACGTGGGAACCCAACTATCGAAGTTGAAGTTTACACAGAAAGCGGAGCGTTCGGACGCGGTATGGTTCCTTCAGGAGCTTCAACTGGTGAATACGAAGCAGTTGAATTACGTGACGGCGACAAATCTCGTTACTCAGGAAAAGGAGTTCAAAAAGCAGTTGACAATGTAAACAACATTATCGCTGAAGCTATCTTAGGTTACGATGTTCGTGAACAAATGGCGATCGACAAATTAATGATCGAATTAGATGGTACTCCAAACAAAGGTAAATTAGGAGCTAACGCAATCTTAGGCGTATCTATCGCTGTAGCACGCGCAGCTGCTGACTACTTAGATCAACCTTTATACCAATACTTAGGTGGATTCAACACTAAAGTATTACCAACACCAATGATGAACATCGTTAACGGTGGATCTCACTCAGATGCTCCAATCGCATTCCAAGAGTTCATGATCTTACCTGTTGGTGCTCCTTCATTCAAAGAAGCTTTACGTTGGGGTGCTGAAGTATTCCACGCATTGAAAGGTATTTTACACGACCGCGGTTTAGTAACTGCAGTAGGTGACGAAGGTGGTTTCGCTCCAACATTCGAAGGAACTGAAGATGCTGTAGAAACAATCTTAGCAGCAATCAGAAAAGTAGGTCTAGAACCTGGTAAAGATGTTTACTTAGGATTTGACTGTGCTTCATCTGAATTCTTCAAAGATGGCGTATATGACTACACAATCTTCGAAGGTGAAAAAGGTGCTAAACGTACTCCAGCTGAACAAGTTGAATACTTAGCAGAATTAGTTGAAAAATACCCAATCATCACAATCGAAGATGGCTGTGACGAAAACGACTGGGATGGATGGAAATTATTAACTGAACGCTTAGGCGGTAAAGTTCAATTAGTTGGTGACGACTTATTCGTAACTAACACTGAAATCTTATCTCGTGGTATCGAACAAGGTATTGCAAACTCAATCTTAATCAAAGTTAACCAAATCGGTACTTTAACTGAAACATTCAACGCAATTGAAATGGCTCAGAAAGCTGGTTACACTGCAGTTGTTTCACACCGTTCTGGTGAAACTGAAGATGCTACAATTGCTGACATCGCAGTTGCAACAAACGCTGGACAAATCAAGACTGGTTCATTAAGCCGTACAGACCGTATTGCTAAATACAACCAATTATTACGTATTGAAGATCAATTAGGTGACTTAGCTGTTTACCAAGGTCTATCAGCGTTCTACAACTTGAAAAACAAATAATTCCTAGGAATTAGGGAGGGGAAGCAGATTTGCTTCCCCTCCTTTTTTGTGCAAAAATTGAGGGCTTCAACCGAAGGTTGAAAGGATAAGAAACAGCGCTTGTTCTATATAGAGTTACTATTTAATGAATTTGTTTGAAAAATGATAACCTTACTGATAGCCGTTTGAATATAGTGGAGTTTGTGATGGGGCACCGCCTCGAGCCTTAGGTCCCTCGGTCTTCGAAGCTTCAAAGAGGGAGTAGCGAATGAATTCGCACTCCCTCTAATTCACATTCGATGCCATTCCCCATCACTCATTCCACTATAACGGCTATCTTTGGTTATCATTTTTCAATGTGATTTCATCATTAATTTCTCTAAAACAAGCGCTGTTTCTTATCCTTGAGTGTGAAACGATGCAATTTTTGCTAATGAAGGGGGAGAGGAGTGAAGAGAAAGAGAGGTGGTTAGGAAAAGACGACAAAACGGCTATCAAAACAGTTATCATTTTTCAAACTGTGCGAAAGACAGCAAAATAGTTATAGTATAGAACAAGATAGGGAAAGCCAGGAAGCGATTTTCGGTGTAAACTAATTATGAAAGCGAAATCATAATGAACGGAGGGATTTTGATGAAAGTCGCGGTTGGTATTGATATTGGGGGAACGAAGGTAGCGGTTGCGTTGATTAACGAGAATGGGGAGATCGTTAGTCGTTCACAAAGCCCAAGCCAAACAGCGAGTGCCGAAAGTTTGTATCAGGGTGTGGTCCAACTGGTGGATAAAGTGCTCAATGATAATGATTTACGCATTCAAGATACGTATGGGATTGGTGTTGGATTACCAGGGAAGGTAGATGTGGAAAACGGGGTAGCGATTTTCCAAAACAATATACCTTGGGCTAATTTTCCAATTGTAGAAAGATTGAAGGAAACGTACGGAGACATACCGGTGAAAATCGATAATGACGTAAAAGTAGCGGCTTATGCGGAATATCGATTACTCAATCTAAAACCTACAGACATGTTTGGATACGTAACGGTATCAACAGGAATCGCAGCCACCAACATCGTCAACAATACAATCTTACGCGGGGAAGGGTTCTCAGGAGAAATTGGGTTTGTCAAAGTGCCTTACTTTGAATGTCTCGAAGCGTTAGAAGTGGCTTGTTCGGGTGTCGGAATCGAGCGTACAGGGCGCGAAATTTACGAAAACGAGACATTGACAACGAAAGACATCTTTGATAAATGGCGCAATGGTGAGGAAGCGGCTTGCCGTATCATCGAAGAAACAGCTATGGGATTAGCAAGTGTTCTTCATGGAATGGTCTGCTTACTAGATCCAAAAACCATTGTGTTCGGAGGTAGTGTTTCAAACTACAACCCAGATTTTATAGAACTCGTGAAAGAAGAGTTAGCAGAACTCCTTCATCACGAACAAAAACATATTCTAGAGCATATCCAAGCATCAACCATTAAGGGGGATAATGGAATCATTGGTGCCGGCCTGCTCGTAATAGAATAGCAAACGATAGAAAATGCTAGGATTGCCCTAGCGTTTTTTATTTTTTGAGCACCTTTTCCCTTCAGCGATGGGAGATAAACTATTTTTGATTGATTCATTATGGAATAAGGTTATCAATTATCGAAAAAACATCAGTTTATTGAAAGAATAGTGGGGAATTACATTGAATGTGAATTAGGTGGAGTTAGGAATGAAATCCTTACTCCACCTTTGAAGCTTCAAAGGTGAGAGACGAAAGGCTCGAACCGGTGTCCCACTATGACTCTTTCAATATAAAACTGATGTTTTTCAGATAATCAAAAAAGCATTCTGTTAAGATTTGTGGCAAGCATTAAATAGCCTACTTCTCTTTGCGAGGGGAGATAAACTAAGAAAAGTAATTTTATAAATAAAGAAAAGAGTCCCTCGGACTTTATAATGACATTAATGGCGGTTGCGACCGATGTGAATTACAGATTCTTGAAGAGAATTCTTCTAGAATCTGTTTGAAGCTCGATAGGGTTGAGACCGTGGCTCAACCCGGTGTAGCCTTTTAAGTCATTATAATAACGTCCGAGAGGACTCTTTACTTTTTATTTTAGAAAGTCAGCAGATAAGCTTTCTTGGTTTATCTCACTAAGCCTACCGCTTTTTCCATCTTGCGCAGCGTCTTATTCGCTACATAATTAGCTTTCTTAGCACCCTCATCAAGAATCTCATCTAACTTATCTGATTTTAATAGCTCATAGTAGCGTTCTTGGATTGGTTCCATGACTGCTATAATTGCGTCAGCTAATTCTTCTTTAAATTGGCCGTAACCAACGCCTTTGAAGCGTTCCACTAATGATTCAATACTTTCACCAGAGAAAGCAGAGAAGATTGTTAATAGGTTTGATACGCCAGGTTTTTCAGCTGGGTCGAATTCAATCACGCCGCTTGAATCTGTTACCGCGCTCTTGATTTTCTTGCGAATCACAGATGGTTCATCGAGCATGCTGATATATTCTTTTACGTTGGCATCTGATTTACTCATTTTCTTCGTTGGCGTTTGTAAGCTCATGACACGTGCGCCAGCTTTTGGAATGAATGGTTCTGGCATTACAAGTAATTGGTTGCCATTTCCGTAGCGGCTGTTGAAACGTTCAACGAAGTCGCGTGTTAATTCCATATGTTGTTTTTGGTCTTCTCCAACTGGAACCACTTCAGCGTTATATAAAACGATATCGGCTACCATTAGAGGAGGGTATGTTAATAAACCAGCAGAAACTGATTGTTGTTTTTGAGATTTATCTTTGTATTGTGTCATACGTTCTAATTCACCAACGCCGACATTACATTGAACGATCCATGCAGCTTGTGCATGTGCAGGAACTTCTGATTGTACGAAGATCGTTGACTTTTCAGGGTCAAGACCAATCGCAAGGTAAAGTGCTGCAAGTGAACGTGTTTGTTCTTTTAATTTCTTTGGATCTTGTGGAACGGTAATCGCGTGTTGGTTTACGATACAGTAAGTACAATCGTACTCATCTTGCAAAGCAACGAAGTTTTTCATCGCTCCAATATAGTTCCCGATAGTTGGGATGGCTGAAGGCTGTACGCCTGAGAAAATTCTTTTTTTAGACATATAAGTGCTCCTTAAACTTGTTAGTTTTATTATACCTTATTTTAAAAGGATTTTCATGAAAAAAAGTTACAGCTTTTTTCAACGTTTGTGAATCCAGAGATTTTCTGTGGTAAAAAAAGTCTCGAATTGAAAACTAATGAAAATATTATGAAACCATAAATTTTTCATCAAAAGTGAAAAAAGTTTGTGAAAAACTAAAAAATATCAAAAAATCATATAGATTTTTTTTTATATATCATATATAATAATACACGTAGATAAGACAGAAGACTTTAGAAGAGGAGGACATCGACGTATGGTTACATTATATACATCACCTAGCTGTACATCTTGCCGTAAAGCTCGTGCATGGTTAGAAGAACATAACATCACGTACACAGAGAGAAACATTTTTTCAGAACCATTAACAATTGACGAAATTAAAAACATCCTTCGAATGACAGAAGACGGAACAGAAGAGATTATCTCAACTCGTTCAAAAGCATTCCAAGAGTTAAAAATTGACTTAGATGAAGTTCCATTAAATCAATTGTTCTCATTAATCCAAAACAACCCAGGATTACTACGACGCCCAATTATGTTGGACGAAAAGAGATTCCAAGTAGGGTACAACGAAGACGAAATTCGTCGCTTCTTACCACGTGAAGTTCGTGCTTACGAATTAGATATGGCACAACGCTTAGTTAACTTTTAAAGATCAAAAGCCTTGATAATTCAGGGCTTTTTTTGTACTCAAAATTTACTGAATTTTGGAAAAGTTTGGAAATAAATATTCATAAGCGAAAAACAAGCACCTCAACTTGAGGTGCTTGTTTGCTTATAGTTCTTTATAGTAATAAACAGCTAGTTGTGTACGATCTCGTAACTCTAACTTTTCGAGTAAAGCAGATAAGTAGTTTCTTACCGTTCCTTCGCTGAGATACATCTTCTCGGCGATTTCTTTATTGTTGAAGCCTTCTGCAACGAGATAGAGCAGTTCGTTCTCACGCTCGCTTAAATGAGCGCTCGATTTCTTCTCGAAGGTTTTCTTCACTGGCATTTCAATCGTTGAATCATACACGATTTGACCATTCATCACGGCATCGATTGCTGGAAGAATTCCTTTAATATGTTGCTTCAATAAATATCCCCTGCAGCCAAGTGATAGCGCCTTTGTGATGTACTCGTCGTCTTGGAAGGTCGTGAGGAATAAAATCTTTGCGTCAGGGAAGTCTTTTAAAATCGTTTCTGCCGCTTCGATTCCGGTAGTAGGTTCCATACGAATGTCCATCAAGACTAAGTCTGGTTGATGAGTGATATATAATTCGACAGCATCATGTCCATCGCTGCCTGTTCCAACCACTTCGATATGGTCTTGAACAGACAGAATTGTCTCGAGCGCTTGAAGTACTAGAAAGTCGTCATCGACTAGAATCGTTTTAATCATGTTTGACCTCCTGCTTTGGGATGCGAATAAAGATATCGTATCCGTTCTGTATTTGTAATGTCATAATCCCTTTATGTTTCTCCACCAGTTCTTTCATCATCGTGAGACCCATTCCCGGAGTGTTGTTTTTCGTCTCATTCCCATTATCTTTATATTGAATCGTGTAGTAGTTGTTTTGTTCTAGTAAAAACAATTGCAGTTGATTTCCGTTTGAATACTTCATAAAATTCGTTGCCATTTCCTTACAAATAGTAAGAATATCGTATTTCAATCCGATTGGAATTTCATCTGAAATCGTATTTTGATAATTGACTTGCGCCTTTTCCTCAAGAGGGTGAAGAATCTCGTCCATCTTTTGAGAAAGTAGGAAAGAGTCATCGTAAAGCTGATGAATCGTCGTTCGAATCTCGTCCATTCCGTTTTGAAGGATTCCAGAAACTTGTTCTAACTTCTTCTCAACAACGGGTTCATTGGTGATAATTTGTAAGGCCTCCAGTTGCATAATCGAAGCACTCAGCGTATGTCCAATCTGATCGTGCAAGGCGTGAGAGATGCGATTCCGTTCCTTAAGTGTCGCGACCTCCATTTGCTTCAAGGTTTCCTCTTGGCTAAATTGTTGTCGTTGCAATAGTAGAAGTCGTTCATGCTCTAAGTCGTCTTGGATATGGTGACTCATCGTACGGAATTCTTTATCATAGCGACTACGTAAAATAACGTACGTTCCGATAACGCTTAGGATTAATGTGAATAAATCTGGTCGCAGTAAAAGGATGATGCCAGCAAAAGCTCCTGGGAGCCCGAATAGTTGGGCAGCATGCATGATGAAAATGGAAAGATACAATCCCGTTTCAGGATAGAAGATGCATAAAGCACCAGATATTACTAGCGAAATGCGTTGAATCCAACTATTTTCAAACACTTCTATAGATAGAGAAAGAATAAAAATACAAAGACCTAAAAATATAGTAAAGACTTCTGTTTGTTGTCCCATTAAATAGATGCTAATCAAAATAAAGAACATTAACTTCTCTAAAAACGTGCGCACGCCTCTCACCTCCAAGACTCTTTCTTTCAGTTTAGCCGAAAAAGGGAGAAATATCTAGCTATTTATGACAAATGTCATATACAACTAACGACATTTGACACTAGTTTGTGACAAGGGTGGTCGATATACTAAGAGTGTAAAAACAATTAATGAGGTGAGGACATGGAAAATAGTATCCAAGTAAAGAGTCTTGTAAAACGTTACAAAGACTTGATGGCATTAAATCATTTTGATATTGAAATTCGTAAAGGAGAGCTTTTAGCACTTCTTGGACCAAACGGCTGTGGGAAGACAACAGCGATTAATAGTATGTTAGGATTCTTAACCTTTGATAGCGGTGAGGTAACCGTTCTAGGAGAGAATAAGTTCCCGTTATCCAATAAAGTACGACGTGAAATCGGGATTGTTCCACAGGATTTAGCGTATTTAGAAAATTTAACAGTAGAGGAAAATATTGATTTCTTCTGTGGACTTTATATTTCAGATTCAAAACAACGAAAACAATATGTACAAGAGGCCATCGAATTTGTAGAACTACAAGAGTTCCGCAAGTTTGTTCCAAAGAAATTGAGTGGAGGGTTGAAACGCCGCTTGAACATCGCTTGCGGTATCGTGCATAAGCCAAGCTTAATTTTCTTCGATGAACCAACTGTTGCGGTAGACACACAAAGTCGTTCATTTATTTTAGAGGGAATTCGCAAACTCAACGAACAAGGAAGCACGATTATTTATACAACGCACTACTTAGACGAAGTGGACGGATTAAGTGACCGCATCGTGATTATGGATAAAGGAAAGAGCATTGTCTCAGGAACTTCGCAAGAATTGAAGAAATCTATCGCGACTTCTGAAATTATCCAAGTGGAACTTTCAACAATTCCAACTGAAGAACAAGTGGCTCGCTTAAAACAAATACCACACGTTCTTGTATTAGAACATTATAAAGATCATTTGAAATTTAACTTCGAACAAGGAACGAATCACTTACTTCACGTGGCAAACACCCTTGAAGAATTGAACTTAAGCTATGTTCGTTTATACAGTGAACAGCCAAGCTTAGATGATGTGTTCCTTGCATACACAGGGAAAGGACTTCGAGATTCATGAAGACATTCTTAAAGCTATTTACGTATTTATCAAAAGACGCCTTAAAAGACTTTTCATTCTCGTTTTGGGTGTTACTCTATCCAATTATCTTGATTTCACTCTATTTCGTATCCTTTTCAGGAATCATGGAACAAGACATGGGGACGGTTCGCGTAGCCATGACGGCCGACAACCCATATCACCATGTGTTTGAACAAGCCGGAGATTACTTCGAAATTATTGATGTAGAGTCAGAAGAAGCAGGGAAAGCACTCGTCACAGAGGATAAAGCAGACGGATTTCTTGAGAAGAACTTAGATGTGGTTGTAGGTAAAACGATGGGAATTCCGCAAAGCGCCTTGAAAAATGTAGCGACACAAATCAAACAAGTACAAAGTCTTGGACAAGGTGCAACGTTGATCGACTTTAACAAGAGCTGGGTGACGCAGGAGACGACGGGTGTCAGTCAGGGGACGATGTTATTTTACACAGCGATTGCCAGCTTCACGATGTACTCGTTGTTTAGCGGTGTCGTTTGTGCAGCGTACTTAAACGGAAACTTATCACCGATAGGACGCCGTATTATGGGCAGTCCATTTAGCAAAGGCAAGTTAATTGCGAACTGCTTTATGATTGGGTTATTACTCAATATCGCTTCAAACGCAATCATGCTGGTCTATACGACACAAGTATTGAAAATTAATCTATTTGCAGATTGGGCAGGAAGCCTCCTTCTCATATTGCTAGGAAATGTATTTGGAATTGCAGCGGGGCTTCTTATTGGAACCAATCAAAAACTCACAATGCAAGGCCGAATCATCTTCGCATTGATTTCAAACCTCGTCCTTTCAGCACTTGCGGGAATGATGGGAACGGCAATGAAAGGATTTGCCAACACCTTTATGCCAGGATTTAACCAATTCAATCCGGTCGCATTAATGGTTACAGGATTTTATCAATTAAATCGCCTTGTAGGAAGTGCGGACCTCAGCAGAACTTACTTACTACTCGGTGTCTATACACTAGCACTTCTAGGATGTGCACTATGGAGATTAAGGAGAACACGTTATGATAGTCTATAAATATTTTCTAAAACTTGCTTATCGATTAAAATCATATGCGATACTTTTCCTAGCCATCTTTATGGCAATGGGCCTTTCTCAAGTGCTAGGAAACAACGAAGTCACAGGGTTCCAAGATACACAATATAAAGTCATGATTAAAGACGAATCAGATGGCAGTAGCGAGATTATCAACTCGCTCATTGCCGCACTTCAAAAAGATCATAAAGTCACACTCACAACCAATAGCGATAACAGCATGAAAGAAGCTGTCTATGGAAATGATGTGGATGGGGCAATCTGGATTCCATCAGATGTAGATTCAAGAATTAATAATGGAGAATCTGCTGTCAAAATGGAAATTGGAAATTCTCTAAACGGAAATATCCTTCGTGAGTACGTTAATTCGTATATTCGCTATGCGGTTGTATTGAAAGCTCAAGGCAACTTCAGCGTTGAAAATATGAATAAGATTTTAAGCGAGCAGGCTTCAGTAAGTGTCATTTCAAAAGACGCCACAGTTAAGGATGACGATTACTATGCGAAATTTGGTGAAATCTACTTTGCGTATACACCGTTCGTTTATATCTCAGTATTTATTTTCTTACTTGGGTTAATCTTTGCCTTACTTGAAAATGATGAAGTCGCTAAACGAATCATTATCGGTATGAAGAGTGTAAACCAGGTGACATTTGAAAAATTCCTCGGTGGCTTAACGGTCGTTGGAATTATCGTTGGCATCAACTTACTATTCGTGGCCATTGTAGCACCAAGTTTCTATGTGAGTGCAGGCGCTCCAAAGGCATTAATGCTCACTTTCGCATCGGCGCTAACCGCCTATGCACTGGCATTCCTTTGCTCGGTCATTATCGGGGACAACACGTATGGTTATTCTGCAGCAAGTACGGTAGTGGGGATGGGTGTATCCTTTATCTCTGGAATTTTCGTACCGCTCGAATTACTGAATCCAGTAGCCATTAGCATTGCGAAATTCTTCCCAGTGTATTATGTCATCACTGCAACTGAAAACCCATCGCTAGAATTCTCAAGCTACGCTATGAATCTAGGAATGGTACTCTTATTCGGAATCTTGTATGCAGCACTAGCCTTTAGCATCCAACACATCCGAACAAGACAATTCGGCCTCACCCTAAGAAAAGCCTAAGCCCAATTCATAAAAAGGAGAAGAAGTATCGTCGTTTCGCGGCCACTTCCCATCATTTCCACCTTCCAAAAATAAGAAATACGAATGGGTTAGCACCTTTTCAAACAGCTTGGAGGGGCAAATTGAACGAAACTAAATAAAAAAGATTACGAAGAATCTTGCGGATTTTATAATCGCAGTAACGGGGAATCGCATCGAAGAAGAATTATGCGGAGTAGAAACTTGTTTCTTACTCCGCGTTTGAAGCTTCGAAGGTGCAAGACTACAGGCTTGCACCGGTGCCCAGTAACAGCGATTATAAAGAGAATCCACAAGGATTCGCAGTAATCTTTTTTTAGTATATTTGAACGCAAGTTCAATTTGCCCCTCCAAGATGTTTCTACAAAAGCACTAAGCACAAACCAATCGTATTTCTTTTATTTTTGTCAGGTTTGGTCTAAAATAGTTAGATAAGGTAAAAAGGGGTGAATATTATGGAAATGGAACGCATTAACGATGATACATTCTTGTTGCGTATCGAGAACCAAGATCTAATCGACCGTGGTACATCAATACCTGAATTACTTGGAAATCCAGGCGAAATCGAAGGCTTTTTCCATAGTATTTTAGAGGAGATGGGCGTCTTGAATCAATTCGAAGATTCAGACGGATTGAGTTTCCAAATCATGCCAAATCCAGACGGCTTAGAACTCTATGTTACACGTATCGTGGACATGGGAGATGAATCGACTGATGAGCGTATGGTGCGCAATATCGTCGATACGATTCAACATTCTCTAACAGACCGTATTGGGAAGAAGCGTAGAGAGGATAAAGAAGAAGGAAAAATTTCTCCAAAACCAGTCATTAATACGGAAGATAAATCTTCAACATTGAAACCAATCGATGTGACAGTCGTCTTTGAAGATTTCGAAGATTTTGTCTCAATGGCAAAAGAAACAGCAGGTGAATTTGACCAATCTGTTCTTTACCGTTATAGCGGACATTACTTCTTACACGTTTTCCATCAAGTGGAGAAACCAGAAGAAGTCGCTGCAAAAATGGCGCTTGTTCGCGAGTATGCCGAGTTCTCAAGAATTTCATGGGAAGTCTTGAAAGAATACGGCGAGGTCATTATGCCGGAAGCTGCCTTGGAAACAGGCAAACAATATTTCTAAAAACCAAAAAGAGTTGAGCAGTCGACTCTTTTTTTGATACAAAGGAGTAATCAAAATGAATGAAACTATCAAAACACAATTAAATCACCGTACGATTCGTGCGTTTAAAGACCAACCGCTGACAAAAGAGGAAGTGGATTTACTAGTAGAAGTGGCGCAAAGAACATCAACAAGCATGTACTTACAAGCCTATTCGATTATTAGTGTGACGGACCCAGAGTTGAAGAAAGCATTAGCGGCTGTTAGTGGACAACCTTATGTGGCGACTAGCGGACATTTATTCGTGTTTGTAGTTGACCAACGTCGTAATACGGAGATTACTAAAGCGCTAGGACAAGAAGTCGGCGTTCAAGGTAGCGCAGACCGTTTCGTATCTGGATTAACGGATGCGGTGATTGCAGCTCAAAACGTAGTTGTGGCAGCAGAATCTCTAGGAATGGGGGCTGTTTACCTCGGTAGTTTCTTTAACGATACAGCTAAAGTCGTTGAGTTGTTAAACTTACCAAAATATACGTATCCTGCGATTGGACTTGCTGTGGGCTGGCCGGATCAAGAGCCTCAATTAAAACCACGCCTTCCAAAAGAAGTAATTCATATGGAAAATGGATACCGTGAGCTTGAGAATCCTTTGGAAGAATTAAAAGAGTATGATGCGACAGTGACAGAATACTATGACCTTCGCGATGCGAACCGTCGTGTAGATGCCTTTACAAAACAAGTGTCTACAAAATACCATACGCTTGGGGCTAAACGTGCTGAAATGCTCGATGTACTTAAAGCACAAGGGTTCTTAACTGAAGAATAAAAAAAGAAGACAAGAAATAGTCGATTCAACTATTTCTTGTCTTTATTTGTTTTATTGAATGTTTAATGAATCTAAGACAGATTGTTTCATTCCTTCGATTGAAAGAACTTTTGTATGACGGATTGGCGCATCCAATACGCTTGTGACAGCTGTTGGAATCGCAATGCCACTTTCTTGTTGAATAGCTTCCATCAATTTAGCATCTGTTTGGTTTGTATTCACGTCTAGTGCTGAAAGAACACTTTGTGGGAATTTGTATGGACTTGCTGTCGATACGACCACTGTAGGAGTTTCGTCCCCTGTTTCTTTCTTATATTTCGTATACACAGCATCCGCAACCGCTGTGTGTGGATCTAATAAATAATGCTCGTTTATGAATACATCATGAATCGTTTGAGCAGTCTCTTCTTGGCTTGCACGGTTTCCGTAAAATTGCTTAAAGAGAGCCGTATCTGTATTTGGAACAGAGTAGCTTCCGTTTTCTTTTAGGGAAGTCATGAGTGCATTTGTTTCCTTCGAGCTACGTCCTGTTAGTTCGAATACGAAACGTTCAAGATTACTTGAAACAAGGATATCCATACTTGGAGAACTTGTTAATTTAAATTCGCGTAGTCGGTTGTATGTTCCTGTTTGGAAGAAATCAACCAGCACATCGTTTTCGTTTGAAGCACAAATGAGTTTATTGATTGGAACACCGATTCCTTTTGCGTAGTAGGCTGCTAGGATGTTACCGAAGTTACCAGTTGGAACGACAACGTTCATTGGGTCGCCAATTGCTAGTGTGCCGTCTTTGACTAATTGTGCATACGCGAATACGTAGTACACGATTTGTGGGCAAAGACGTCCGATGTTAATCGAGTTAGCAGAAGAGAATTGGAATCCTTTTTCTGCAAGTGTTGCGTTTAGTTCTTTATCCGCAAATAACTCTTTGACTTTTGTTTGTGCGTCATCGAAGTTTCCTTCAACACCGTAGACAAATGTATTGTCGCCGGCTTGTGTCACCATTTGGCGTTCTTGGATGGTGCTTACGCCACCTTTTGGATAGAAGACGATGATGTTTGTATGAGGTACGTCCGCAAATCCTGCAAGGGCAGCTTTCCCAGTGTCTCCTGATGTCGCTGTTAGAATCACGATTTCTTTGTCAGATTTGTTTTTCTTCGCAGCAGTTGTAAGTAAGTATGGCAAGATGGATAGTGCCATATCTTTGAAGGCGATAGTTCTTCCGTGGAAGAGTTCCATGAAATGACGGTCGCCAACTTTTTTCACAGGTGCGATTTCTTTTGTATCAAACGTTGTGTCGTACGCAGAATGCACGCAGTTTGTAATTTCTTCTTTTGTAAAATCTGTTAAAAATGCAGATAAAATTTCGATGGCAATTTCTTGATAGCTTTGAGTTTTTAACACTTCCCAGTCCTGAGTCACTTCTGGGAGGGCAGTTGGTACATATAAACCACCATCTTCAGCAATTCCTTTTAAAATGGCTTGTGAAGCTGTAACGCGGTTGTTTGTGTCTCGTGTACTAATGTATTGAATTGTGGACACTTGAGTCCCTCACTTTCTAAAATTTCGTTGCGCTCATTGTACCATAAATCGCGGTCTGAACACAAAACACAGGCACATTCGAAGTGTAAAAGTTGAAGCTAGTATTCGTTTTCTAAGCAGAAAAGATTGTAAAGTAAAAATGAAAATTCAATTAAAATTTGAAGGGCAATCTATTGAAAATCTACAGAAAGATTGTTAAACTATTTATAGTAATTCGTAGCTAATTGCTTGTCTTTGAGAGGAACTCAAGGACAGTTTTTTATTATCTAAAATCATTAAAAAGGAGTGAAAAAATGCTAAAACAGATTATTCCGTTTTTTAGTAAGTATAAAAAATATCCTTTCTTAGCGTTTTTTGCCATCTTAATCGAGGTGCTCTGTGAAGTAGCACAACCGATTATTATGAAGCAAATTATCGACGAAGGGATTCCAAATAAAGACTTAGGCTATATTGTGCAACAAGGATTGATTATGGTTCTAGTTGCGATTGTGTCTCTTTCAGCCGGAGTTCTTGGTGCGAAATTTGCATCGATTGCTGGTACTGGGGTAGCCGCAGAATTACGTTCTGCTGAAATGAAGAAAATTCAAGCTTTCTCATTTAAGAACATCGATCACTTCTCAAATGCTTCCTTAATTACGCGTATGACGAGTGACGTTAACAACATTCAAAATACAGCCATTATGACGATGCGTATTTTAGCGCGTGCACCAATGATGTTTATCTTTGCGATTTTCTTTGCGGTAAGCATCAACGCACAATTATCACTTGTCTTCATGGTTGCAGTTCCAATCTTAGTGCTCTCATTAGCGCTCATCATTTCTACAGCCTTTCCTCGCTTTAGAAAATTACAACAAGCAACAGACGGCATCAACCGTACATTACAAGAAAACTTTATCGGAATTCGCGTTGTAAAATCATTCGTACGTGAAACATTCGAGAAGAAAAAATTCGGTAAAGAAAACTCTACCTTTAGAGAACGCGCCTTACATGCGATGTATGTCGTAATGTGGAACAACCCAATTATGCAATTAACGGTTTATGCGGTAACGATTGCGGTGATGTGGTTCGGTGGTGGACTCGTTATTAGCGGAACGATGACAACAGGGGACCTTATCAGTTTCATTTCTTATATCACTCAAATTTTGATATCACTCATGATGATTTCATTCGTATTCGTCATGTTAACCATGACAAAAGCATCAATGGACCGTATCTTCGAAGTATTAGATACAAACATCGATGTGGAAGAACCTGAATTCCCAATTACAGTTGACAAAGTTTACGGTGAAGTGGAATTTGATCATGTTCATTTCTCTTACGGAAAACAACAAGACGAAGAAGTGCTTAGCGACATCAACTTCAAAATTAAACCGGGTGAAGTGTTCGGGATTATCGGGCCAACTGGTTCAGGGAAATCTTCTCTTGTACAATTGATTCCTCGACTTTATGACACTACAGCAGGAACTGTTCGTGTGGGTGGACATGATGTTCGCGAGTATCGTTTCGCAGACCTTCGTCAAAACGTATCGATGGTATTACAAAAGAATACATTATTCTCTGGAACGATTCGTGAGAACCTTTTATGGGGAAATCCAGACGCCACAGAAGAAGAGATGATTCAAGCAGCCAAACATGCACAAGCGCATGACTTCATTATGGAAATGCCAGATGGTTATGACACTCGTGTAGAACAAGGCGGTTCAAACTTCTCTGGTGGACAAAAACAACGTCTTACAATTGCACGTGCAATGCTACGTAAACCAGCCGTGTTAATCTTAGACGATTCAACTTCAGCGGTCGATACAGCGACTGACTCGAAAATCCGTGAAGCGTTCTTCAACCATTTACCAGATACAACGGTGATTATTATCACGCAACGTATTTCATCTATCCAAGGTGCAGACAATATTCTTGTATTAGATGATGGTAAAGTCAACGGACTAGGAACTCACGAAGAGTTAATGGAAACTAACGACTTATACCGTGATATTTACGAAACCCAAATGAAAGGAGCCAAAGGAGATGAGTAAACAAAAAGGGCCAAAACGTCCAGAAAATATGAAACAAACTTTGGCAGACTTATGGGGGTATTTATGGAAGAGTAAATGGACTCTTGCAGTAGTTGTGGTCTGCTTAATCATTTCAAGTGCTTCCGGAATTATCGGAACCTATGCGATTCGTCCGTTAATCAATGATTTTATTGCTACAGGCGACTTAGCCGGATTAGCGAAAATGCTTGGCTTTATCGCGATTGTCTATGTACTTGGGGCAACAGCCAGCTACTTCTCAGCACGTTTAATGGTAACAGTCGGACAAAATACTATCGAAAAAATGCGTGCAGATTTATTCAACCATATTCAAAGCTTGCCAATTCGTTTCTTTGATACGAATAAGCACGGGGACTTAATGTCTCGCTTTACAAACGACTTTGAAAATATTCAAAATGCATTTAACAACAGTATGTTAATGATTATCAGCTCAACGCTTCAATTAGTATTGACATTTGTGATGATGGTGATTCTTTCGCCAGTCTTAACAGTGCTTCTAATTGCGATGGTATTCTTGATGTTCCAAATCGTGAAGAAATTAGGTGCAAAATCTGGGAAACAATTCGCTGCTCAACAAGCGATTCTTGGACAAGTGAATGGATCCGTGGAAGAGCATATTGAAGGACAAAAAGTCGTTAAAGTATTTAACCACGAACATAAAGTACTTGATGAATTCAATAAACTCAACACTGAACTTCAAGAAGCTGCAAATAACGCACAATTTTATTCAACTATCATGTTCCCAATTTTAGGAAATATCAGTTACGTGAACTATGCGATTACGGCAGCGGTTGGTGGATACTTAGTGATTATTAATTGGATGGATATCGGGGGACTTGCCTCATTCCTACAATTCTCAAGAACATTCGCACAACCACTTGCTCAAATGTCTCAACAAATGAACGTACTTCTTAGTGCGATGGCCGGGGCAGAACGTATCTTTGCGATTCTTCGTGAAGAACCTGAAGTCGATGAAGGAACTGTTACGTTGGACCAACGCGATCCAAACCAATGGTACTGGGTGGATGGTGATAAACGTATTCCGGTTGTCGGAAACATCCAATTGCACAATGTTGACTTTGGCTATGTGCCAGGGGTGCGTATCTTAAAAGATATCAATGTTTGGGCTGAACCAGGATTAAAAGTAGCCTTTGTAGGGGCGACTGGTGCTGGTAAAACAACCATCACAAACTTAATTAACCGTTTCTATGAAATTGATTCTGGGGTCATTACTTTCGACGAGATTCCAGTAACGAAGATTAAGAAAGATGACTTACGTAAGACGATTTCTATCGTGTTGCAAGATACGCATTTATTTACTGGAACGATTGCGGATAATATTCGTTATGGGAACTTGGATGCGACGAATGATGAAGTCATTAAAGCGGCAAAACTTGCCAACGCCCATAGCTTTATCAAACGTCTTCCTCAAGGTTACCAAACAGAAATTACAGGGGACGGCGAAGGCTTGTCACAAGGTCAACGTCAATTACTTGCGATTGCGCGTGCTGCCGTTGCGAACCCTAAAGTATTGATTCTTGATGAAGCTACAAGTTCAATCGATAGCCATACGGAAGCGTTAATTTCACGCGGTATGGACCAATTGATGGAAGGACGTACTTCATTCGTAATTGCGCACCGTTTATCTACGATTCGTAATTCGGACGTGATTATGGTAATGGATCACGGTGAGATTATCGAACGCGGAGACCATGAGAGCCTTATGGACAAACGCGGCGTCTACTACAAACTATACACAGGCCAAATCGAACTCGATTAGTGCACAAATAATAGAAAAGAGATCCTTCGGATATTTTTATAGTAACTACAATAGCTGTACCGGAGTGAGCCTTGAGTCTCACTTCCTATCGATTCTCAAACGGATGCTAGGGATTATAATCCTTAGCGTCCGTAATTCGAATCAATTACACTCGCTATTGTTATTACTATAAAATCCGAAGGTCTCTTTTTCTTTTTGTAAATAAAGTTATGAAGCCTATGTATAGTTGTAGTATGAGAAAAAACTAGAGGAGCTGTGGGCGTTTTTATAATAGCTGTAATGAGGCTCCGGATTGAGCCTATGGTCTCAATCACTACCGTGCTTCAAAGAGGGAGTAGGGAATAAATTCCTTACTCCCTCTAATTCACATCGGTTGCTCTTTCCCATTACTGCTATTATAAAGTCCGAAAGGGCGCAGTATTTTTTATTTAGCGATAGATTTGTGCTGTGTATAGTTGTAGTGCGAATAAAGGCACTAGAAAAGAGACTATATTTGGATGTATTTCAATCCGAAGGTCTCTTTTTCTTTTGTATAAATGAAATGTGATTTGACTTTATATAGTTGTATCCAAATGGAAAAGTAGAAGGTGTCGCTTGTGAATTCGGTGAATTATTTTCAAAAAAATAAGTTGAAAGGGCTTAATTACAGATGGATTCGACGTTTGTAATCTATGTTAAACATTGTGAAAATGTAAATTAATGCCTGAGTGAGGAAATTATTTGCAATCATTTTTTGGGTATGTTACTATGTTCCGGCAGTCAAAAATGAAAGGAAGAGATAAATGAAAAAACTATCTGCAAAATTATTAGTTATTGTAACTTTATTAGGTCTTGTAGGACTATTTTCAAATACAGTAGCACAAGCAGCGGCTCCAGAAGTAGTTACTGTAAATATCGCTGATTTAACAAAAGAACAACGTGAAGCGATTCAACCAGGTCAACCTACACCTGCAAAAGAAGGCGAACGTACTTTATTAGTATATGCGTACGACAAAAACGCATGTCAATTAGCACCAGCATTACCAGAAACAGGTACAGGTTCAACTGCAGTGATGATGGTTGCTGGAATTGTAGCTTTAACAGGCGCTGCATACTTCTTAGTATCAAACAAAAATGGTAAGAAGATTGTTTTAATGGCAGGTCTTGTATTATCAGGAGCAGTTGCTGCAACATCAGTTGTATCTGCGAATGAAACATTATCAGATGACAGCTGCTACAAATATGTAGGGTTCCTTCGTGAGTCTGGTGAAACAACGACTGTGTCAACAACTTCAACTGAAGCGACTACAGAAGCTACAACAGCAGAATCAACTGAAGCAACTACAACTACAGAAGAGACTACAGAATCAACAACAGAGTCTACTACAACAACAGAAACAACAACTACTACAGAGTCAACTACGACTACTGAAGCAACAACAACTACTACAACAACGACTACATCAGAATCTATCGTTGTAGGAGATATGGATCACTTATAATCCGAATTGAAAATACGACTGGCGAGGGCAACTTCGCCAGTTTTTTTGTGCTTGTTTATATAGTAGGGAAGATGAAGTTTGAAAAGTTTGTGAATTTACACGGGGATGAATTGTGTTTCGAGGAAAGTTATGTGATAATGAAGACATATTACTAAAAAGGTGAGGAAGGTGTGTATGAAGAAAATAGCTTTAAGATTAGCAGCAATGATTATGTTGTTTGGGATTTTTGGATTCAGTACAACTAGTATCGCTGAAGCAACACATCCAGATGTAATCACTGTTCAATATAATGATTTAACTCCACAACAGAAAGAAGTCCTTCAAAAGGGCGAACCGAATTATGAATTGCTCGATGGGGAACGTATTATTCTCGTATATGATTACAATAAAGAAGCGTGTCAATAACCAAAAACAGGGACAAACTCTACGATGATTATGGTGAGCTTAGGAATCTTAGCGCTGACGGGTGCAGGTTATTTCCTAGTATCTAATAAAAACGGGAAGAAATTCATCTTAATCGTTGGATTAGTATTATCTGGAGTTGCAGCAAGCACAAGTTTAGTTTCTGCAGGGGCATCATTTGTGGAAGAAGATTGTACTATTTATATTGGTTATATTCGTGAAAATAGTACGACGACAACAACAGAAGCATCGACAACTGCGGAAGTTACCACAAGTGAAACAACCACTGAAGAACAGTCAACAACCACGACAGAGACGACAACAGAAACGACGACTACTGAAGAAACAACAACTGAACAAACGTATACGGTAGTACCAACGGATCATTTTTAAGAGTCGTTAAAGTTGCAAAGTTTCCAAAAATTTCCTCTTAAGTGACAAAAGTTGGAGTTAAAATTCGAGCTACACTTTTGCAATCTAAAAATAGGTACAGTAAAATAATGTGCTATTAAGATAAAAGGGAGGAATGCATAGTTTGAAAAAATTAGTTAAAGTATTAGTAGCAACTTTATTAACTTTTACGATGGGTGTGACTGTATCTTCAACTGCCCAGGCAGCGACAGTACACTATGTCGATTACGATAAAACAACTGAAAACATTAGAAAAGAAATTAAACAAGGTAAACCGACTGAGGCTGACTTGAAAGATGGTTCGCACGCGGTTTATGTATATAGAAAGAATAATACTTGTGGCGTATCGATTCCAAAACGAGGTCCAGAATTACCAAATACTGGTACAGTCGCAAACACTGTTTCAGCAGTTTTTGCAGTAGTATTAGTAGCAGGTGGTCTGTACTTAGTGAAATCAAACAAGATGCGCAATATTGCTAAAACGGTTTTAGTATTGGGTGGCTTAGGAACATTCTTTGCTTTCCAAGGAGAAGTTTTAGCAGCAGACAGCTCAATCTTAGGTCAAATCATTGAGCAAATGAACTTAGATCCTGAGGAAATCGATTGCTATGACTACGTTGGGTTCTATATTTCAGAAGAAACAACGACTTCTGAAGCAACTACAACAGTTGTAACTACAGAGTCAACAACAACGACTGAAACAACAACAGAAGAACCAACAACGACAACGGAAGCAACGACAACAACTGAAACAACAACGACAGAAGAGCCAACAACGACAACGGAAGCAACGACTTGGGTAGAACCGCAGACAGTTGCTCCAACGGATCGTTTATAATGAATCAAGAGTCCGGATATGATCCGGGCTTTTTATTTTGTAGAATCTTGCATTTGAAAAACATCGGAAGAACAGGACTACGTAAATAAATTAATTGCATTTTAAATATAGATACAGTACGATGAGCTGTGACAAAAAATAGAGGGAGACGGATCGATGAAGAAATTGACGAAGGTTCTATTAGCCGCTTTAGCAATAGTAACACTAGGAATTAGTGTAGCAACGCCTGCGTCGGCCGCAACTGTAAATTATGTTGATTATGACAAAACAGTTGAAACCATTAGAAAAGATACCAAACAAGGAAAACCAACTGAAGCCGATGTACAAGCTGGGTCACAAGTAACTTATGTTTATAAGAAAAATGGGACTTGTGGTGTATCGATGCCGAAACAAGAAAAAGAATTACCAAGCACAGGTACAGTAGCCAATACAATTACATTAGTGTTTTCAGTAGTACTGATAGCAGGAGGACTTTATTTAGTGAAATCGAATAAAGTATCTCGTATTGCTAAAACTGTCTTAGTACTGGGTGGAGCAGGAGTCATCTTAGCAACTCAAGGAGAAGTTTTAGCTGCGGATAGCTCAATTCTTGGACAAGTTGTAGAACAAAAGGACTTAACTCCAGAACAAGTTGATTGTTATGACTATGTGGGATATTACATTACAAGTGGTTCAACTACAACAGAAGCAACAACGACAGCCGTAACGACTGAATCAACAACAGAAACAACAACGGAAGAACCAACAACAACGACAGAAGCAACGACAACAACCCAAACAACAACGACAGAAGAGCCAACTACACAAACAGCAGCAACAACTTCGACAGAAAGTATCACAGTTGCGCAAACAGATCGCTTATAATGAAACAAGAGTCCGGATATAATCCGGGCTTTTTATTTTGTAGAATCTTGCGTTTGAAAAACATCGGAAGAACAAGACTACGTAAATAAATTAATTGCATTTTAAATATAGATACAGTACGATGACCTGTGACAACATAATAAGGGAGATGAAGCGATGAAAAAGATTAGTAAAATTGTTTTAGCAACGTTAGCTACATTAATATTAGGAGTAAGTGTAGCATCACCTGCATCAGCAGCAAGTGTGAACTATGTTGATTACGATAAAACAACAGAAACAGTTAGAAAAGAAATTAAACAAGGGAAACCAACTGAAGCTGATGTACAAGCGGGAGCACAAGTGACTTATGTTTATAAGAAAAACGGAACTTGTGGCGTATCAGTACCGAAACAAGAAAAAGAATTACCAAGCACAGGTACAGTAGCCAATACCATTACATTGGTATTCTCAGTAGTGCTTGTAGCAGGCGGGCTATACCTCGTTAAATCAAATAAAGCATCTCGTATTGCTAAAACTGTTTTAGTATTAGGCGGAGCAGGAGCGTTCTTAGCGACTCAAGGAGAAGTGTTAGCTGCTGATAGCTCAATTCTTGGACAAGTTGTAGAACAAAAAGATTTAACTCCAGAGCAAGTTGATTGCTATGACTATGTTGGATATATTGTTACAACTGGTTCCACAACAACAGAAGCAACAACGACAGCCGTAACGACTGAATCAACAACAGAAACAACGACGGAGTCAACAACGACTACAGAGGCGACTACAACAACAGAAGCAACGACTACTACAGAATCGACTACGACAACAGAAACAACAACAACTACAACTACAATGCAAGCTGAAACAACGACAGAAGCAAATATAGTCGCGCCAACAGATACTTTATAGAAGTGATTGAAGACTGAAGATATATTCTTCGGTCTTTTTATTATGTAATCAAGTGGGATTTGCGTTTTGAATTTCGATACAGTATACTCCTAAAGGTATAAAGTTAAGGGGGAAATATATATTGAAAAAAATTAGTTCAAAAATTTTAGCGTTACTAATGCTAATTGGATTGTTTGGGTTATTGTCAAATACAGTTACTCAAGCAGCAGCTCCAGAAGTGGGTACTGTAAACATCGCTGATTTAACGAAAGAACAACGTGAAGCGATTCAACCTGGCGAGCCAACTCCAGCTAAAGAAGGCGAACGTACTTTATTAGTATATGAGTACGATAAAAACGCATGTCAATTAGCACCAGCTTTACCAGAAACTGGTACTGGTTCACAAGTTTTGATGATGGTTGCAGGAATTGTAGCCTTAACAGGTGCTGCATACTTCTTAGTATCAAACAAAAATGGTAAGAAGATGGTATTAATGGCAGGTCTTGTATTATCAGGAGGAGTTGCTGCAACATCAGTTGTTTCTGCTGACGAAAAACAATCAGAGATGAACTGCTATCGCTATGTAGGATTCATCCATGAGTCTGGTGAAACAACTACAGAGTCAACAACTTCAACAGAAGCGACTACAGCAGCTACAACAGCAGAATCTACTGAAGCAACTACTGAGTCAACAACTACAACGACTACTACCACAACCACAACAGAAGAGCCTACAACAGAGGCGCCAACACCTGGTACAACATCATCAGCACCGCAAGTGGTTGCACCAGATGATCATTTATAAGGATAGAGAAGGATTGTTAAATTAAGTTTTAACAATCTTTTTTTATTGGAAAAGATCTTATGGAAATGAAAAAGAATCGGAATTTTTCAGGGAAGATTTGGAAATGTTTGGAAATAAACATTTCCGAAAAGTTCCTTTTGGAGGAAAAAATCGTTGAAAATGTTAAAAAGTTTATAAGAAGATTGAAAAAGTTTGAAATTTTTACATAAAAACTTTATAATTTTCACATAATAAATTAAGGAGGAATATCCAGATGAAAAACAAATGGTTAAAACTATGTGCTGTAGTAGTAATGTTATTTGCTTTTGTTGGACTATCCGCTACAAAAGTAGCGAATGCAGAGACTCCTGAAGTACAATCAGTGAATATTGCTGATTTAACGAAAGAACAACGTGAGGCGATTCAATCAGGTGAACCAACTACACCTGCACTGGCTGGCCAAGCGACATTGTTCGTCTATGAGTTGGATAAAGGGAAATGCCCATTAGGCGACACTTTACCACATACGGGATCATCTTCGACAACAATTCTAGCAGTTCTTGGTATCGTATCATTATCAGGAGCAGCTTACTTCTTAGTTTCGAATAAGAAAGCTAAGAAAACAATCTTAATGATTGGATTAGTAGCAGCGGGGACAGCGGCAGCGACAACTTCAGTTTCTGCGGTAACTCCATATGAACAAAGTTTAATCGACATGGGTTGTTATCGATATGTAGGATTCATTCGCGAGGACGTTTCAACAACGACTGAAGGAACAACTTCAAGCGCAACGACAACAGAAGCTGCGACAACTGAAGAAGTAACGACAGAAGAAACAACTGTTGAAACAACAACAACAGAAACGACTACAACAACTACAACAACGACTACTGAATCAACAACTGCTGAAACAACAACAGAAACAGCAGCGACTCAATCCGTTGAGCCAATTACAGTAGCACCAACAGACCACTTATAATATAAGAGGAAATAGGAAGGCTGACAAAGGTTACTTTGTCAGTCTTTTTTTAGTTAAGACTATATTAACATTTCAGTACAGGCTCTTTCTCTTTGCATTTGTTCTATGCTATAATGACGGGGAGACTAGAAAGGATGAGTTTATTACATGATTACTTTAAAATCAAAACGCGAAATTGATGCAATGGAAGAATCAGGTGCGCTTTTAGCATCGATTCACGTGCAGCTTCGTGATTTTATTAAACCTGGTGTCACAACTTGGGACATCGATCAATTTGTACAAAAGAAAATCGAAGAAGCGGGTGGTTCAGCGCCGCAGATTGGATACGAAGGATATAAATACGCAACATGCCAAAGTATCAATGACGAAATCTGTCACGGATTTCCACGTCGCAAACCTTTAAAATCAGGAGATCTAGTAAAAGTAGACTTCTGCGTGGAACTTAAAGGCGCTTTATCAGATTCTTGCTGGAGCTATATCGTTGGAGAAAGCACTCCAGAAATCGACCATTTATATGAAGTAACAAAGAAAGCTTTATACTTAGGAATTCAACAAGCAAAAGTTGGAAATCGTATTGGAGACATCGGTCACGCGATTCAAACTTATGTTGAGAGTGAAGGGTTATCTGTTGTTCGTGACTTTATCGGACACGGAATTGGACCAACGATTCACGAAAGTCCAGCAGTTCCTCACTACGGTGAACCTGGCAAAGGTCTTCGCTTGAAAGAGGGAATGGTTATTACGATTGAACCAATGGTGAATACTGGTACTTGGAAAGCGGAAATGGAAAGCAATGGCTGGACAGCTCATACATTAGATGGTGGACTAAGCTGCCAATTCGAACATACATTAGCCATTACGAAAGATGGTCCACGTATTTTAACATTACAAAAAGATCACGCAGAAGACGTGTTGAATTAAGGGGAGGAAGCAAAAATGGCAATTTTAGTAACAGGTGGAGCAGGGTATATCGGTTCTCATACGGTAATCGAATTGGATAAAGCTGGGTTTGACGTTGTTATTGTCGACAACTTTTCTAACAGTTCGCCAGAAGTATTGAACCGTTTAAAAACAATCACAGGAAAAGATTTTCCTCTATATGAAGGGGACATTCTTGATCGTGATTTCTTAGTATCTGTTTTTGAAAAAGAAAACATTGATTCAGTAATTCATTTTGCAGGGTTCAAGGCTGTGGGAGAGTCTGTTGAAAAACCTTTAGAATACTATCACAACAACATTACAGGAACATTAGTGTTATTAGACGTAATGCGTCAATTTAACGTGAAAGATATCGTGTTCAGTTCAAGTGCAACAGTATATGGTATGAACAATGTGGTTCCTTTCAAAGAAGAAATGCCAACAAGCGCAACAAACCCTTATGGTTATACAAAAGTAATGCTTGAACAGATTTTAAATGACGTTGCTTTCTCAGATAGCGACTGGTCAGTCACAAACTTACGTTACTTCAACCCAATCGGAGCGCATGAAAGTGGCCTAATCGGAGAAGCTCCAAACGGAATTCCAAACAACTTAATGCCATACATCACTCAAGTGGCTGTTGGGAAACGCGAATTCTTAAGCGTGTTCGGTGACGACTACGATACTCATGATGGTACTGGGGTTCGTGACTACATCCACGTTGTTGACTTAGCTCGTGGACACGTACTAGCGGTTAAAAACAATGCAGCTCAAAAAGGTGCCAAAGTCTTTAACTTAGGTACTGGTATTGGATACAGTGTATTAGATTTAGTAAAAGCATTTATCTCTGAAAATGGAGTGGATATTCCTTATAAAATTGCACCTCGTCGTGCAGGGGATATCGCAACTTGTTATGCGGATGCTTCTAAAGCAAAAGAAGTGCTAGGATGGGTAGCTGAAAAGAACTTGAATGATATGGTTCGCGACTCATGGAACTGGCAAAAGAAAAATCCAGAGGGCTATTAGAAATACTTTTTATTACCGCTGAAAACAGAATTAAAAGAACTCCTTTGGAGTTGTTATTATGGCAGAAATGGTAGGATATCGGCTTGAGTCTGAGGTCTCAAGCCTACCAAGCTTCAAAGGGAGAGTAGCGAATAAATCGCAACTCTCCCTAATTCACATTGGTTATGATTCCCTACTATTGCCACAATAACTCCGAGGAGTTTTATTTGATTTGCACTATTTTTCTAGTAACCTTCTGTGGAGGAAAAAGAAACAGCTATTACGATTGGTTTCGTAATAGCTGTTTTGTTTATCTTCTTACTCGTTTTAGTGCTTCTTTGAATAGTGGGTAAACGATTGGGACTGCAACTACTGTGAAAATAGCTGATCCAAACGTTCCTGTAATTTTATTGATGGCTTGAAGGAATGCTGGTGTTAATGCGAGACCACCGACAATCATTCCTCGTAAGAATGTGTATTTAATGATATTGAGGATGATTTTTACGATAGCAGCAATAACACCGACCAAAATAATGTTGGTGATTTTATCATCTTTTTTCATTGCTTTTTCGTATACAAGATGAATCACATAACAGACGATTAAAGATTCAAGAACGGTTTGCCAAGCAACGTGAGCGTAATTATTAAGGATGTCGAAAAGGCCAAGACCGATTGAAGCGGCTATTGCTCCTTGTTTTGTTCCGAAAAGTAAGCATCCGACTACTACCAGTGCGTTTCCAAAATGAACGAACTGTGTTGTGAATGGCATTGGGATTCTAAAGACGCTAACTCCCAAATAAATTAAAGCTGCGAATAAGCTTGTTTGAACTAAATCTCTTAAATCTGTATTTTTCATAATGACACCTCAGTAGTAAATTTTGTGGTTAGCATTCCAAGTTTTTTCTCGATTGGAAGGCCGAATGGAATTTGTTCAGGTTGTTGGCTACTCAATTGAAGCACTTCGTCGATAAATTGCAACGTGAATGACAATGCGTCTTCTATAGGCATCTCTTGTAAGAAGCATGCAGTTGCAAGAGCCGCTAGTGTATCACCTGTTCCGTAAAAATGATGCGGATACTTTGTTTTATAGAAATCAAAAAATGAATCCGTCTTTTTAGTATAAAGCTGAACGCCTGTGAGCTCTTCGCTGTCAGGGCAACCCGTAATAATGATGTACTCTGGTCCAAGTTCGGCTAGTTTCTTAGCTAACTCCCTTGTAAAGTCCATCGTGATTTTTCCAGAAGGATAGGGCGTATCTGTTAATAGACAGGCTTCTGTAATATTTGGATAAATCACATCAGCTTTTTGAATGAGTTTTCTCATGGCTTCAACATGTTCTGCTGTAAATCCGCTATACAGTTTTCCGTTATCCGCCATAATCGGATCGACAAAAACTTGTGTAGATGCAGGCAGTTTTCCAATGGTATCTACCATTAATTCAATTTGTTCCGAGTTTCTGAAGTATCCTGTCAAAACAGCATCCGGTTTTAAGCCCAATTCTTGCCATTGTTTTAAGGATTGTTTCATGAATTCGGTTTGCTCCGCAATCGCGATGTTTTTGAATCCGCCGGTATGAGATGAAAGAAGTACTGTAGGTAGTAGCATTGTTTCAATCTGACAACAAGCGAAAATCGGGATAGCGGGTGCGAGTGCAACTTTTCCAATCCCTGGTAAGTCGTTTGCGATTAATATTTTTTTCATATCTATTCCTCGAGTTTCAATGTATCTGTATTGTAAAACGGGACAGGTGAGGATACAATAGGGATGAAAACAAACTGTACCGGTACAGTGGAGGTGTGTCATGTATCAATACCAGCAATTAGCAAATGCATTAAAAGAGGAAATATTAAGCGGGAATCTACAAAAGGGGGATAAACTTCCTTCAATTCGAGAATTAGTTGCGCGCTATGGAGTAAATAAGGATACGGTACAACGTGCCTTGCGTAGTTTAAAAGATGAAAGTTTTATTTATGCGGTAGAAAAAAGTGGCTATTATGTACTGAAAAATTCAGAGCCGAAGCCTTTGGAGGAGTTCGAAGAAGACTATTCTCAACTTCCGATTGAGGACTTGCGTATCTGCTTTAATCAATCACTGGCTAGCGCGCATGATTTAAAGTTAACCAGAAAAGAACAAGCTTCTGGAATGGATGAACTGATTCAGGCGTTAATGCCTATTTTAGAAGAGTATGGGGTGTATGCTGCAAAGGACCAACTAGTCATAACAACTGGGACGCAACAAGCACTTTATATTTTATTGCAGTTGATTCAAGGGAAAAAAGTATTGTTAGAGCAACCAACTTATGCTCGAATGAATGAGTTGGTGAAACACTTGAACATTCCTTACGAAACGATTGAGCGGCAGATGGATGGTGAAATTGATTTAAATCGCTTAGAAGAATTGTTTGCGAGTGGAGAGTTTTCGCTATTCTATACGATTTCCAGATTTCATAATCCGCTAGGTGGAAGTTATAGTGAGTCTACGAAAAAGAAGATTGTGGAACTAGCAAGCAAGTACTCAGTCTATATTATCGAAGACGACTATATGGCGGACTTTGTCGAAGGAAATGCGACGCCGCTTCATTATTATGATATGGATGGACGCATTATCTACGTCAAATCTTTCTCTTCAATTTTATTCTCAGCTTTGAAAATTGGAATTGTAGTGTTGCCAAAAGAGTTAGTTGAACCTTTTGCGAAACGAAAGCAATGGATGGACTATGATTCGAATGTGATGATGCAAAAGACATTTACGCTCTTTATTGAAAATGGAATGTTTGCGAAACATCGTAAAGCAATGGTAGAAGATTATAGTGAAAAAAGTAAGCGTGCTAAGAAGTGGCTTCTATCATCAGGTGTCAGCGAAGGAATTCTTCATGGAACGCAATTGGTGTTTAAGAAAACGCCGACGGTGGCTGACAAATTACAAGCGATGAACCTGAAAGCAAAACCACTTGATGAGTACTTTATCTCGAAAAATGCGCCGTCATTGGAACGGTTGGATTTGGCTAAAATCCGCGAAATTTAGGTAAAAAGAAAGGTTAACAATTTATCTAAAAAATTTGCAAATCTGATATTTATTTGGTATAGTAACTACAACAATAATCAATCTCTATAAGGGAGTAACTGGCAACCGAGCGTTGCGATAATATCAACAACAAGCGAATTCTCGCTGGTATTATCTTGAACAGTGAGACTTATGTTTGTTATCAATAGGATGATGGGCATAAGTCTCTCTTTTTATAGAAAAAGAAAAGGAGTGTATTTTGTTGGAACAACAAACAAAACACGTATATTTGCAGACGGTCGAAGATGTATTTAAAGAAGTACAGTCAAGTCCTTCTGGTTTAAGCTCTCAAGAAGCTGCATCAAGACTTGAAAAATACGGTGCGAACACATTACAAGAAGGTAAGAAAAAAACACTATTAGAAAAATTCGTGGATCAATTTAAAGATTTTATGATTTTAGTACTTTTAGTGGCGGCAGTTGTTTCGATGTTTGCTCACCAAGGCGACCCAGACCCAACGGATGCAATTATCATCTTAGCAGTAGTATTGCTTAACGCAGTTCTAGGGGTCTTCCAAGAGTCAAAAGCCGAGGAAGCAATCGAAGCGTTGAAGAAAATGGCTTCACCTGTAGCAAGTGTTTTACGTGATGGACACGTGGAACATATTAAAGGGGAAGACATCGTAGTCGGTGACGTTGTTATTCTTGAAGCTGGTGATGTTGTGCCAGCGGATATGCGTTTATTCGAAGTAAACACAGTGAAAATTGAAGAGTCAGCATTAACAGGGGAATCAGTTCCGGTTGATAAAGACTTAGTGATTCCTGCAGGGGATGAAGTGGGAATTGGAGATCGTACTAATATGGCGTTCTCAAGTACAAACGTAACTTACGGCCGTGCTGTTGGTGTGGTTACAAGTACTGGTATGAATACAGAAGTTGGTAAAATCGCTAATATGTTAGCGAACACTGAAGAAGGTAAAACACCACTTCAAGAAAACCAAGATGCTCTTGGTAAATGGCTAACAATCATGATTTTAGTGATTGCCGTGATTATCTTCTTGGTAGGGATGCTTCGAGGAAATGAATGGACTCATATGTTATTAACAGCGATTGCGATTGCCGTTGCTGCGATTCCAGAAGGGTTACCAGCCATTTCTACAATTATCCTAGCATTAGGAACTCAAAAAATGGCGCAACGTAACGCGATTGTTCGTAAATTGCCAGCTGTTGAAACATTAGGTGGTGTTGAAATTATCTGTTCGGATAAAACAGGTACATTAACACTTAACCAAATGACTGTTGAAAAAATGGTTTATGATAACGAAATCCATGATGCGTCAGAAGAAATTTCTAAAGACAACATCGCGCTTCGTGTAATGAACTTAGCCAACGATACTAAGATTTCTCAAGATAACTCATTATTAGGGGACCCAACTGAAACAGCAATGGTTCAATACGGTCTTGATAAAAACTATGATGTACGTGAAGAGTTAGTAAACATTCCACGTATTGCGGAAGTTCCGTTTGACTCAACACGTAAATTAATGACAACGATTCATCAATTAGAAGACGGTAAATACTTGGTTGCAACAAAAGGTGCTCCAGATATGTTATTAGACCGTGTGACTAAGATTGAAAAACATGGTGAGGTTTCTGCGTTTACTGAAGATGACCGCACAACATTGATGAAATTAAACAAAGAGATGGCTACTCAAGCGCTTCGTGTGTTAGCGATGGCATACAAAGTGATTGATACTCTACCTGAAACAGTGGACACAGATTCAATCGAACATGATTTAATCTTTGCTGGTTTAGTAGGGATGATTGACCCAGAACGTAAGGAAGCAGCGGCTGCGATTAAAGTAGCTCAATCAGCTGGTATCCGTACAATTATGATTACTGGGGACCACCGCGATACAGCCCAAGCGATTGCAAAACGTTTAGGCATCCTTCGTCCAGACCAAGAAGACGGAGTATTAACTGGTGGCGAATTAAACGATATTTCTGATGAAGAATTAGAACGTACTGTTGAAACTTACTCTGTATACGCTCGTGTGTCTCCAGAGCATAAAGTTCGTATCGTAAAAGCTTGGCAAAAGAATGGTAAAGTTGTTTCGATGACAGGGGATGGAGTAAATGATGCTCCTTCACTTAAACAAGCTGATATCGGTGTTGGTATGGGGATTACAGGTACTGAGGTTTCTAAAGGGGCTTCAGATATGGTACTTGCCGATGATAACTTCGAAACAATCGTCGTAGCCGTTGAAGAAGGACGTAAAGTATTCGCGAACATCCAAAAAGCTGTTCAATACTTACTATCTGCGAACTTCGGTGAAGTAATGACAATGTTCGTTGCGACAATGGCTGGTTGGTCAATTCTAGAACCAATCCATATCTTATGGATCAACTTAGTAACAGACGTATTCCCAGCGATTGCCCTAGGTCTTGAAGAAGCGGAAGCGGATATCATGAATCACCCACCACGCGGTAAGGGTTCGAACTTCTTATCAAACGGTGTGTTACCAAGTATCTTCTACCAAGGTTTCTTCGAAGGTGGAATTACATTATTTGTATTCTGGTATGCAACTCATATTGCTAATTGGGGGAACCCGGTTGGGGAAACAATGGCGTTTGCAACGTTAGGGTTAATCCAATTGTTCCACGCATTCAACGTGAAGTCAGTGTACAAATCACTTGGTACAGTTGGCGCGTTCAAGAACAAGTTGTTCAACTACGCAATCCTAGTATCAGCAGTAATGCTTTTAAGCGTAATGGTGATTCCAGGATTAACAACTGTATTTGATGTGGCGATTCTTACAACTGAACAATGGTTGTTCGTAGTTGGGGCAGCATTCTCAATCGTTCCAATCGTAGAAATTGCAAAAGCAATTATGCGTGCAATGGGAATGGATAAAGACTAATTTAATAAGTTTAAACGAAGAAAGGTTCACCTCGTGTGAGCCTTTTTTCGTATGTATTAATGAGAAGTAGGCAGTCAAGCTTTTATTCATCTGTGTATTTTGCTAAAATATTCTAAGTAGATTGGAGTGTGAGAATATGGTCATTACAAAAATTGAGGCTCAGAAGAAAAAAGGCCGCTACAATATTTATTTGAATGATGCTTTTGCGTTTGGTGTCGACGAGGCAACGGTTGTAAAGTTTGCTTTGTTCAAAGGGACCGAGTTGACAAAAGAACAAATCGAAGAAATTAAACATGATGATTGTATTCAACAAGCCTATCAAAAGGCACTGCACTTTCTAAACTTCAAGCTTCGTTCTACGAAGGAAGTCTATGAAAAGCTAGAAAAATTGGAATTTGACGAAGATATTATTAATGAAGTGCTTGGAAATTTACATGAACAGAACTTTATTAATGATACTTTTTATGCAGAAAGCTATCTCAATCAGGCAAAGTTTGTGACGTTTAAGGGGCCTAAGTCTGTCGTTTTTGATTTACAGAAGAAAGGCATTAGCGATAAGGTCATTCAAACCGTGCTTGAAGGGTACACGCTGAGAGAGCAACTTGAGAATGCGATTCAAATTGCGCAGTCGTACTTGAAAGGGCAAAAACGGGTCACACCAAAAGTGGCTAAGCAAAAAGTAAAAGTGTTTGTGATGCAAAAAGGGTATTCGAAGGAAATCGCAGAAGAGGTTGTTCCGTTTCTATCGTTTGAAGCGCAAAGCGAGATGGAAGCAGAATTAGCGGTGAAGGAGATTGCAACGATTTACCGACGCATCGCCAAAAAATATGAAGAGAATGAATCGGCGCTCTGGTATCAAATCAAAGGGAAGTTGTATCAAAAAGGATTTACTTCTAGTGTGATTGAACAGGCCATTGCGCAGTTTGAAATGGAGAAAGAAGAATGGATTTAGCCGATATTGGCGTAAAAATGTGGGACGAGGAAAAAATCAAGCGTTTCAGAAAAGCATTGCTTGATTGGTACGACAAAGAAAAACGAGACTTGCCTTGGAGAAGAACGAGTGATCCGTACGCTATTTGGGTGAGCGAGATTATGCTGCAACAAACCAGAGTAGATACAGTCATTCCGTATTACGAGCGTTTCTTAGCGACGTTCCCAACGGTGAAGGATTTAGCAGAAGCGCCTGAAGACGTATTGTTGAAATGTTGGGAAGGGCTAGGCTATTATTCTCGGGTTCGCAATATGCAAAAAGCAGCGATTCAAGTGGTGGAAGAGTTCGGTGGTGTATTTCCCAATACCTATGAAGGGATTCTCTCATTAAAAGGAATCGGGCCATATACTGCGGGAGCAATCGCGAGTATCGCTTTTGGATTGCCAGAGCCTGCCGTGGATGGCAACTTGATGCGTGTAATCAGCCGATTGTTTGAAGTGAATTTAGACATTGGGAACCCAAGTAATCGTTGGGCGTTTCAAGAAATTGCAGAGATTTTAATTGATCCCGAACGTCCAGGAGATTTTAATCAGGCTCTGATGGATTTAGGTTCAGATATCGAGTCACCAGTCAACCCTCGTCCTGAAGAGAGTCCTGTGAAAGAGTTTAGTGCAGCGTATCAAAATGGGACAATGCATATTTATCCGATTAAGAAACCGAAGAAGAAACCAACGCCGATGAAATGGCGCGCGTTTATTATTCAGGATGAAAAGGGACGCTTCTTAGTAGAAAAGAATACGCAAGCAGACCTGCTAAGCGGATTTTGGCATTTCCCATTAATTCGTGATTTCAGTACAGTGGGAGAATCGATTGATTTATTTGAAGGAGTTGCCGAAGAAAATTCGACTTACGAAATTAACCAGAACATCCCGTTGGAAGTTCAATTCGAGAGTTTATATAAAATGAAGCTTCAACCGACTCGTATTTTACCGAAAGCGGTGAAACATATTTTCAGTCATCAACGTTGGGATATTGAATTGCAATGTGCAACGGCTTCAGGAGCGTTAGAACAACATGCAACGCGTACGCTCCAATGGGTCACAAAAGAAGAAATGGAACAACTGCCACAGTCTAGAGTGCAAGGAAAGATGTGTGAGTTACTCGCTTCTCAAGAGCTTTTATAAGAATAGGCGCCGTAAATCTGATTTTTGTTCACAGAATGGTAGAAATATGCTATACTACTAGTGATTTGAAATAACTAAGAGTTTACTCTTAAATAGATATAGAAAGTTGGATATAGTGGTGCAGAATCCCAGAGAAGGAGAATTCATCACTGTCAAGAGTTATAAACATGATGGTAGTCTTCATCGCACTTGGCGCGATAGCATGATTTTGAAGACAAGCGATCAAGCAATTATCGCTTGCAATGATCATACTCTTGTGACTGAGTCCGACGGTAGAAGATGGTTGACGAGAGAGCCAGCGTTATTGTATTACCATAAACATTATTGGTTCAATGTCGTAACGATGATTCGTCAAAAAGGAATTTCTTACTATTGTAATCTTGCTTCACCTTATGTGTTAGATGCAGAAGCGTTGAAGTATATTGATTACGACTTAGATATCAAGATTTTCCCGGATGGCGAAAAGAGATTGCTAGATGTCGATGAATATGAATTGCATCGCCGTCAAATGCATTATTCAAAAGAGATTGATCAAATCTTAAAGGCAAACGTTGAGATTCTTGTGGATTGGATCAATAACAAAAAAGGGCCGTTCTCGCCTGAATATGTCGATTTATGGTATGAAAGATATATTCAATTAACCTATCGTAAATCATAACTCATGATAGCTGAGTTGAAAGAGCAAGTAGCTAAGGCTGCTTGCTTTTTTGTTTTGCGGAAAAATTAAAAAATCTTCTATGATTGTACAGAAGCATTTGGTAGAATAGAGCTAGAACTAAGGAGGGATTCCCATGTCAAAAATCAATGAGTTACAATTAAGTTCAGATATTCGAGGCATTGCTATAGCGACAGAAGAATTTGATGCGACGCTAACGGTAGAAGAGAGTCGTTTGATTGCGAGTGCTTTTGTGAAATGGCTACAGAAGCGTTATCCATCTAAAACGGTAACGGAATTAGTTGTTGGGATTGGTCGTGATAGCCGCATTAGTGGTCCGGACTTAACAAGAGAATTTATTCAGGTGTTATCGGCTTTTGGCGTTCGTGTAATTGATTTTGAAATGGCAACAACTCCAAGTATGTTTATGGCAACGCAGTTTGAAGAGTTTAACTGCGACGCAACCGTGATGTTCACAGCCAGTCATTTACCTTTCTACTATAATGGGTTGAAATTCTTCACGCGTGAAGGCGGATTAGAATCGAGTGATATTCGTGACATCATTGCTTTAGTAGACGAGATAGAAGAACTCCCACAAGAACCTGTTTCTAGTATAGAAGTAAAAAGTATTTTTGAACGATACAGCCATCACTTAGTAGACTTGATTCGTAAAGGTAGCGGAAGCGAGAAAGAAAAACCGCTCGAAGGTCTTCATATTATTGTAGATGCTGGAAACGGTGCTGGTGGTTTCTATGCGGAAAAGGTGCTTGAAGTATTAGGCGCTAACACGCAAGGTTCACAGTTCCTAGATCCTGATGGAACATTCCCAAATCATATTCCAAATCCAGACAATAAAGAAGCGATGGAAAGTATTAAGAATCAGGTACTTGCGGTCGGTGCCGATTATGGTGTAATCTTTGACACTGATGTTGATAGAGCTGCTGTCGTAACAGGTGACGGGGAGTTACTGAATAGAAATAATTTGATTGCTGTTCTTAGCGTGATTGCAATTAGTGAGCATCCAGGAACAACGATTGTGACGAACTCGCCAACAACTGAACACTTGAAGAGGTTTATTACAGAACTAGGTGGGCATCAATATCGTTATATTTCTGGATATCGTAATG
>ERZ1036435.169-NODE-169-length-53841-cov-11.107686_pt1 | contig 53841 bp, 27 predicted proteins | sample MGYA00514223_ERZ1036435 | MGnify/ENA primary metagenome ERZ1036435 (study PRJEB33795, sample SAMN09464927) | human gut metagenome | host: Homo sapiens | place: USA: Stanford, California | collected 2016-08 | study: EMG produced TPA metagenomics assembly of the... | reverse complement strand
GTACTATAGCATACTATACTGTAGTGTATTATATTATATTATTCTGTATTATATTATAGTATACTGTATTGTATTGTATTTTATTATAGCATACTGTATTATACTGTATTGTATAGTATACTGTATTGTATTGTATTGTACTGTATTATATTATATTATAGTATACTGTATCATACTATATTATAGTATACTATATTGTATTGTAATGTATATTTTGATATTTTACTTTAAAGTATTATATTGTGTGCTAGCTTATTCAGCTCTAAATTGTATTATATTCCATTTTTATATCCCTATACAAGATTCTCTTGTATAGCTCATAGCAGTGCATTGTATTTTATGTCAACATATATACTCCTCTTATATCAAACTTTTGTTCTATACGGTATTTCACAATGTTCCACTGCATATTATAGAATCCCATTCCTGAGCTAGTTTTGTACTATATATACTCTCTGCATCATTTTGTTCACTAGCTATATACACCGCTCTCTCGTCTCTTACTGTCTAGGTTTTACTCAATATTGTAAATTATTCGATTGGTATTGCAGTAGCAATTATTGTACTATAAATACTTATAGTATGAATGTTATAACGCGCTATACTGTACAATTGTATATGTTACTGTGAAATTGAATACTATATTGTATAATATAATACTATATTACCCGATGGACAACAGTGCCAACCCGTAATACACATTCACATACCATAAGTTGGATTACTGTCCCAAGATATTGGATTACTGTCCCAAAATATAAAATTCAGTCACATATATTTAACATCATTTAGTATTATTAAACTACTCCGGAACACTACTAGACATTAAATTATATTTTGGGCATAGTGGCCCACTTTATACTTGAGTATGTGATATTCCATTGTACTCCCCATGCGTTGAGTAGCACTAAATTGTATATATGCTGTCTCTAAAAGCAAGAAGATGCTTCTACTGCGGATACTGTACCTTGTATACCACCAACCATGTCTATTCTGTTCACTGGGCATACCAGTTCCTTGCATACCCAAGTTATGTACATTACTGAATGCTTTTTCCCACCATCCCAATACATTGGTGGACTAGTGCTTCATTGCATTCCATACTTTATTACACAAGGTCTGCTTCTCAACTCTGTACTACACATAACAGCATTGACTAGTGCTACAAGTTACATATTCATCTACATTGAAGCCCAGTGGTACCATCAATAGCGATGATTCAGTGGACTGCCGTTCTACCTCGACAGTAGATTTGGCTCAGCTCCATTTGCGCACGTTGGTAGTCTCTTCTCCCCCATGGATGGTGTCTCCTATAGAAGCCCAGCGACTGGAACAGCGCACCTGGGATGGAAGGGAGCACATATAGCTGTTGATATAGCTAGTGGATGGGGGGGAGACCATTGTGTCCATTGTTCCTACGTCATTTCCCCAGTCGCAAGTTATCACTGGCCCAGTTACAATTCGTCATCGCAAGTCCTCATCACTGGCAAGCACACAAGCACACAAGCACACAAGCACACAAGCACACAAGCAAAAGTACTAGGGCACACCACACCAAGCATCGATTGCAATTCTAGAATTTGCCACTTTGGAAACCCCTTCCAATTGGGAAGAGGGGGGGTTTACAGAGGGTTGCGGTCGAAGTTTTACTATAAATATGGGTGGTCCAATTGGGAGTTGGGTTGTGTGCTTTAGTTCTTTTGGGTCAATTGAGTAGATAAAACACCACCGCACATACACATTAAATACAATATGTCCAAGGTTTATTTCGATATTGAAGCTGATGGCCAACCTCTAGGTAGAGTTGTCTTCCAATTGTACGACGACGTCGTCCCAAAGACCGCTGCTAACTTCAGAGCTCTATGTACTGGTGAGAAGGGTTTCGGCTACGCCGGCTCCCCATTCCACAGAGTCATCCCAGACTTCATGTTGCAAGGTGGTGACTTCACTGCTGGTAACGGTACCGGTGGTAAGTCCATCTACGGTGGTAAGTTCCCAGACGAGAACTTTGTCAAGAGACATGAAAGACCTGGTCTATTGTCCATGGCCAACGCCGGTCCAAACACCAACGGCTCCCAATTCTTCATCACCACCGTGCCATGCCCATGGTTGGACGGCAAGCACGTAGTCTTCGGTGAAGTCTCCGAAGGTTACGACGTCGTCAAGAAGGTCGAGTCCATGGGTTCTTCCTCCGGTGCCACCAGAGCCAGAATCATCGTCTCCAAGTCTGGTGAATTGTAAGTAATCTCTCATATAGCTCCTATAAAAACTATATAACTGAATAAACTTATAACTATTCTATTCCTACAGTTTGCTTCCAAATTTTGAAAAATTTTTCAAAACGGGCGAAGAGGGCCCTTATAAGAAGCCAGCTTTGGGACCAACTTGTTGAAAAGGAGCAACTTGTGAAGAGGCCAAAAAGCAGTGTACGATGGATTCGCTGTCTAAGAAGATCCAGAACTTGGGTATCCATGATCTGAGGAATGCTGCGCGGTTTGCGCAGAACGTTATAGTGCAGTATGAGCCTTATCAGGTGGATGTGAGGCGTGCGACCAACACGGACTCCTGGGGACCTACGCCGAAGCACCTGGCCAAGGTGTTGCGGAACAGGTACCAGGTGCCGCTGTATCTGATCACGGAGTATATCCTGAAGCGGTTGATCGACCACATTGCGCAGCGGCCCAAGAACCTGTATGAGAAGGCCCGTAAGGACTATGTGAACTATGGGTCTGAGTGGCGTGTGGTGCTGAAGTGTCTTGTTGTGATCGAGTACCTGCTGATGAATGTAGACGACGGGGACGAGATCAACCAGGTGCGGTCCTGTCTGCTGACCCACAAGCATCTGATCAGCAAAGAAGTGCTGAACTTCAAGATCAAGTTCTCCAACGACGGTAAGATGGAAGTGCACGAGCGTGGTATCAGGAAGAAAGGTGAGTTGATCATGCAGTTCATCGAGGACTCCAAGTTCTTGAAACAGGAGAGACTGAAGAACAAGAAGAATGCTCTGAAGATCAAACAGCAAGGGGAGTCTGACATGCTGTACAACGCCGATGCCATGGCATCGGTATCAACATATGGTTCATCCTCTATGAGAGGCAGCAACAACTTCGACTACGGCGAAGACCTCGATTTCGATGACGACGACGACGACGACATTCCAGTGGACAACAGACCTCGCAGACGCCCATCCCATGCCGATCAGCAAAGAAAGCAAAGAAGAGAGATACTAAGAGAACAAATCAGAAACAAAGAACAACAACGAAGAGATTATTACCAAAAGAAGAAGGAAGAAGAAGAAGCTGCTAATGTGCCAGATTTGATCAGCTTCGATGACTTAGAGCCTAAGGGTACAACAAACACCAGCACCAAGTCCTTATACCCATCTGACAGCAGGTTGCCTAGCAAATCAGCTACCATCGGTGAATTCGATGACGAAGATGAAGAGGATGAGTTTGGGGACTTCCAAAGTGAAGTTGCCCCTGGCTCTTCCAAGCCAGCCGCAACAACTGCCAATGCTTCAACCACCAAGCCAGCGGCAGCTACTGCTGCAGCCAACGACGATCTAATGGATTTGTTTGGCCCTTCAAAGACACCAGTAGAGGAAGTCAAGAAGCCTGCAAAGAAGGATGCGTTTTCAGATCTGTTTGCTAGCTCGAAGTCTTTGATATAGATCTGCTAGCATTACGGGAATATATTAATCGAATCGGTATAAAGTCGTTAAGAGAGAAACGGCAGGCTTCCAGATGGTTTATGTCTTGGAACAGGATTTTCGAGACTACTGTGCATAACATACCGTGTTGCCTAATCGATTCTGTGCCTTTACTCACATTTTAAATTGCTTCAAAAGTGGTCCAGAAAATCCCTATATCTCTGTTTAAAATCTTTTTGTATTGGTATGTAAAGTAAATAAGTAATATTGAGAATGTACAAAGGAAATGCAATAGTTGCGTGAAACTATGAGTACGATGCTAATTGTTTTTGTATTTATGGGGCAGACATTTGTATATATGGCTGAACTAGACCTACAAATCGTCTTGCAATTTAGTAGCGACCTCCTGGACATCCGTGTCATCGATGTCATCCAGAGTACCTTCGATACCTTGCTCGAACATCTGTTTACCCGTGAGTCTGCCGTGGTGTGCTTGCAATCTTCTCTCCTCATCACGCTTATCCAAGCCGTGCTCCTGTCTGAACTTGGTCCTCCAGCCGAGGAAGGACTCTCTAGTGACTTTTGTACCGTGGAACTTGGCCTGCTCTTCTTTCTCACGCTCCTGCAGCTCCTGGTCGTGCTGTTTCTGCTTCAAGGTCAGTTGTTCCAGGAAGTAGTGCTCGGCTTTCTCCTTGATGGAGGATATCAGCGCGAAACACATCTGCATACCGGTGAGCATGTCCGTCTCGATCTGCTCTTCCAGTTCCGCGACCAGCGGACCGCTCACGTAGTCAGCAATGGAGATCGTGTCGGGGATATTCTCGTACTTGCTCATCAGCCTGTTACCGTGCTCATCGTACTGTTGCTCGTCCTCGTCCTCGTCCTCTCCTTCCCCTTCATCGTCGCTGTTAAGCAACGTCTCTTCGACATCTATGCTGATCACAGGGTTCACATCAGGGTACTCCTCTGGCAGCTGAAACGTACAGTGCAAAGTGTGGTCCTTAGACAAATGCGACGTGTCTATCAGCTCCTGCAACTCCAGCTTCAACTGCAACTCAAACTTCACCCCAGGGTACTCCTTCACCACTTCGAGCTCATCCGGGTATATAGACCGCAGAACTTCCAGCTCCTGCTCTTGCTCCTCTTTGTAATCCATCGTCCCGCACACAGTTCCTCCTGCTTGGGCCATACACATCAAACTACAACTACTTTCTACTTACCACTATAACTACTTTCTATGCGATTTCAGCTGAAAAATTTTTTGGCGATAAGCGGGCAAAATCACATGACCTATACAACCCCCCCCGAGTTGAAAGAGCCTTCGAACAAGTCGATGAGCTAAAGACTTCTGCCCTGCGATGGGCAGTGCCCATGCGATCTGCGATTCACCTCCAAGAGCATATATGTGAGGTGGTTATATGCTCAGCGATGCGTTATCGGCTGGGTGAAGTGGTGCCCAGGGTCAGGGTGCTCTTTGCCTTGATTAGCAATGGGCTTGCGGATGGGGGAATAGTGCAATGCTAAGATGGTGTGGTTGCGAGGTAGCAACTTTGATGGTTGTGAGATGGTGGACAGCCTAGAGCCCTTATCATGGGTAGTGCACCCACGTAGGTCATGATTGTGAGCTTTGTGCACCCAAATAATCGGAAATTGTGTAAAAGCTGGGTGTAGTAAAATATAGGTGATGAGCTCATATATATATATGGGGGGTTTTGTGCTCGAAACTTTGTAGTATTTCGAACCTTGTCTTGCCAGGACTTAGCACAAGCATAAGTATCAACCAAGTGTAGCGATGAGTGATATTTATACGGAGTTCAGCGAGAGTGTCTTCTCGGAGAGACATGGACAGCACCAGTACCTGAAGATGGCCCATGCCAACATGTATGGGAATGGTGGTGCATCTGAGGTGCAGAATGTGGAGATCCAGCCCGAGGCCGATGACTACGAGGCCCGGATCAAAGAAATTGAGGAGTACTACTTGAAAACTTTGTTGAACGAAGAACCTTCGAAGAGGAACTCCGGGTATGTTGGTGCGTCTGGGATCAAGAGCGTGCCCTCCTTAGAGCTCGACGACCAGGCCAACCCAAGCAGCAGCTCTAGTGATGTTAGTATACAGGATATATCTACATCACCAGGCATGATGTACTCGAAATTTAACACACATCTGGTCGGTAACAGCCCTGCAGTTTATGGTGCAGCAGCTAACAATGCCCTGTTTAACAACCTGAACAGCCTGAACGAATCTCAATATATTTATGGTAAGTCTATAAACAACGAGAGTTTATACTTCAGGCAACAACAGCAATTACAGCAACAGCAACAGCAACAGCAGCAGCAGCAGCAACTATTGCAACAACAGCAGCTACAGCAGCAACTGCAACTTCAACAGCAGCAGCCAACATTCCTTGATAGCAATGTACAGACAAACTATGCTAACCAGGAATTCGTGAACTCACAGGCCAATGGAACACCATTGAACTACACTAATATCTTTAACAATGAAATCTCTGCAAAGCCTGCCAAGACACATAAAATCAACCCATTTTTGCAAGACAAGCAAGTTTCACGTAAGTCTAACCTAGAAGTTGACATAAAGCATCATTACCAGGCTAATGCGCTTCCACTAACTTCCGAAAATCTACAGAAGATGCAGGACCTGAGTATTGACGACATGCCTATTGAAAGTATAAACCGCAAGAAGTTCCACATCCAAAAAACTACTGTGGACCCTACTAAGCAGATCAACAGCGAGCCTAAGGTGAAAGAGCATCAGCAACAACAACAACAACAGATTAATAAGGGTTTGTACAAGACAGAATTATGTGAGACTTTTACCACCAAGGGCTTCTGTAAGTATGGGAACAAGTGTCAATTTGCTCATGGCCTTCAAGAACTGAAATTGAAAAAGACCTCAAATAATTTCAGAACAAAGCCATGCATTAACTGGGATAAGCTTGGTTACTGCCCATACGGTAAGAGATGTTGCTTCAAACATGGTGACGACAGAGATATTCAAATTTATAAAAAAGCAGGCACCTATACTGCAAACCCTGATGGAAGTGATGCATCAGAAAGAAAATTAACAGAAGTACAGATAAAGCAGAAAAACTTACATGCAAACATTAAGAAACTTCAAAAGATGACCTGGTAATGTGCTGATTATCAGTTCTAATCTGAAGTCGTGATTAGAAAAATCGAACTCTTCTGTGGAACTCCGCCAAATTTTAATTTTATTTTAATTTACTCATTCTTTTTTTGTTAGTTTTTGTTATTTTTTTGTCTTTTCCGATAAACATAATGGTATTTGATCCATTTCCAATTGTATTTTAAGTCTCTTTCCTATAAGAGGTTTTTTCAGTCATATTCAAGAGTAGTACAAGGTACTTTTACTTCTATTTTGTTTGACATTGACTTTTATTGTTTTGAAAAGCTATTGCCCATCATTAGTGACAATTCCACACACATTCATTCTCCTCTGGTAGTGTTTGAATGGCTTCCCTTTCTTTTGTTGTTTCATAAAAGTTATGGAGCAAAAACTGAAAAAATATTTGAAACCGTTCTTTAGTCTGATCGTGTGGTTATTTATATTTATTACCCACTTTAATATTTATTATAACTATTATTATTAATATAGTACAAGTTTTATGTTATGAGCGTTGTTAATGTATTCTTGAAATATATATACAGTTGTTATTCGATTTTTTGAATTTTGATATATTATTATCAAGAGTCCGCATGTTCGTGGTACTTAGTGTATACATGATGATATGAAAATTAAATAGTACAAATTTGGATATAGTGGTAAAGTACACTTTGCCAATCTAAATATGGTCAGGCCCTCTCGTCATCGACTTATATTAATAACTAATAATTTTATACCTTTTCGCATAAGTAAACTCTCATATCTTTATTTTTTCACCCTATCTCTCAAGGAAGAGATAGATGGAGATCTCATAGTAGTCCTTGTACCTAGGCGGCCAGGTACATGTTGTCCTTGTCTTCCTAGAGGAAAGACTTTACCGGCGTACATATCATTATCAGAATCTTCAACAATCTCATCATAAGGAATACCATCGATGCTTCTTTGAAGTAAGTAGCGCAAAGAATTATACCACACCATATGACGTTCTCTAGTTGGGCATGTAAAAATGACATTTCTGTCATCAGTGGTAACTACTATACTCTTGTAATATAGACCACTTGGGTGACTGCTATTGTCAGGAATTACAGAAACGTTCAAAATAGAAACACCTTTAGTCTTACTCTGAGCAGCATTTTCCATCACTGGATTGGTTTCGGACCAGTATAGAGTCATACTGTATGGATGGATCCAGAAATATCTTCTGTGTCTACCTTCACCACCGATATGTCCTAGTTTTGGGTAGTATTTGTACAAATATTCACCGATAACTGTCTGAGTCAATGCGGGTATCATTGTCTTTTCGTTCATAGAAGCAATAGAATTCAAAGTGCCTAATGTGTCAACAGATGTAGAACGGTTCATTGGCGGTTTCTTTGCTGTACGTTTCGATGGTGTGTGTAATGGTGATTGAGTTGGGGAAAATGAAAGTGGAGTGCTCTCTGATTTTACAGTACTACTTATTGTCTCATTAAATGAAGTTCCACCGTATAGCGCTGATGAAATTGTATTTGGAGGCACTTCAGATGCTGGACTTGAAGGTGCAGTTTTACTTTTCAAAGGTAATTCACTAGCTTCAGATACCAGTGTGGAATCGAGATTGCTTGTGTTGTTGCGAGATGACAATGTTGTTCTTTTGATTGGTCTTGGGTTACTGCGAGCCAATAGTGTCATATAGTACATTCTAGGCAGAACAACAACCTTCTTCGTGGTTGGGGTCTTGGCATAAGCTGTAGAAATGAAACATGTAGATGGAACCACTAGGAATCCCTGGCTACTTAATTCTTGCTTCATTTGTTCAACATCAGTTATATTAGAAGATTTAGCATTGGTCTCGATTTCAGCTGTTGACGATGGTGACTCCGTTGATTTTGCGTTTGTAATTTGTGACTTCAATTTCGAATATTCTGCTCTTGGTATAGCTACCAAATTGTAACGAATTTGAAGTAATTTGATTAGCTCTAGCTTTGTCTTTGGCTTTGATACCCTTTCCATATGTGAGGCATCATTCTTGTCCATGACAACCAGACCCAATTCTTTAGCTCTCGTGCGTAACATGTTTTCGTCAACCTTACCAATATCTATTTTCTTGTTGTCAGTCTTTAAGCTATTATACTCTCTTTGATCTATGGCGATTAAGCCATGAACTGGTGCCTTTTTGACAATTTCTAGACGTGTTATCTTTGGTATTGGTTTGCTTGCCTGTCTTTCCTTCGATAACAATGCTTTGTATGACTTTAGAGAAAGGACTATCAAACTTCTCTTGGAAGCTTCTTTCTTCAGGTCGTCATCAGAGAGCTTTGCAGGATCTTCAAGGTCTTTCAATTGCTCTTGTGTCAGCAGGGATAAACCAAGTGTTGAAGCTATTTTTTGTAGTTCTTTTTCTGTTGGTTTTGTTGGTTTTGATGGCTTCCTAACAGACTTCAACTCCTTTAACTGCTTTTTGTTAATCAGTTCGTATTCTGTCTCCTTCAGTAACTCCTGCACGGTATTAATATCAAGTTTATTAGGTATAGTTTTGCTCTGTGCTTTATGATTGTCTTGTGTAATTTTTGAGAGGTCTAGTGATGAGTGGTTTTCATGAGTATTAGTTAAAGTGGAGTTTGTGGCAGTGCTCTCTGAAGTCAAATCTGGTATATCAGATAATGGTGATGCACTTTTTCTCATAGGAGACAAGATGTAACCGAGTTCTTTGGCTTTATTTGTAAGTTCCTCTAAAGTCAATGAAGAAGTATTTGAAGTCAAGAAGGGTGATTTATTTTGAGTAAGGTTCTCCGATTTTTCTCTTGTACTACTACTACTATCTTCAGCGGATTCCTCCTTTTCAACAAAATTTAGTCTTGTACCACTAGAATTGCTTCTTAGATCAGGTGTTCTCTTTATCAAATCCATATCCATTTTAGTTGCTAGACTTTGTAATTCTTCATAAGTCAGTTTCACAGGTGATGATCTCTGTTGAATAAATTTGGAGTATGATTCTTTGTCAATTACGGTCATATTCATCTCTCTTGCAGCACGATAAATTTCCTCTTTCTTTAATGCAGAGTCCTTTTGATTCTTGATCAAATTTTCGTATTCATCAGTAGGTAGTGTAACGAAACCCAATGCCTGAGCATGTTCTTTGATTTTACCCGGTTGTTGTTTCTGTTCCTTAATGAGTTGTTCAAAATATTGTTTGCTGGCTTTAACTTTGGAAGAAGGAGATGTATTGTTTCTTTCTTGAAGTTTGATCTGAGCAATGAAATCATTCAATTCATCACTGGTAAAAACTTTCAGATTGTAGTTATGAGCATAGGATTTCAATTCTTCTTCTGTTGGATTTTCAGCCTTTTGCTTGACACTCTCCCATTTCTCTTGACGAACAATAACATAGTTCATGCTATGGATCTTAGATTGTAAGAATTCGAATGAAGGTGTTTCTGAGTTATTGACAAGTTCTCTGTACCGAGCCAATTCCACTATTTCATAACCAAGTTCTTTTGCACTGGCTTTCAAATAATCCAAATCAGGTTGCGAAAGCATTGCTTGCATTGTTTCTGCTTCATTCTTTGCCATCAAAACCATAGACTCCTTTCTTGCCATGTTTCTTAAGAAATCAATGGTTGGATTTTCTAATTGTCTCAATTTACATTGATAGTCTGTTTTGTCAACCAAAGTTTTATTTTGAAGCTCAGCATGCTCAATTAGATAGTCTTCTGTAGGGTTTCTTAGTTTATCTCTCAAATCATTTAGTTCATCTTTGTCGATTATTTGTTTGTTGATATTATTTGCCTTTGACTCTAAAAACTCTAAGGATGGATTTTCAAAAATATCAAGTTTATACTGGAACTCTTCCTTATCTATTACAATTTTCCTGAATGCCTTAGCTTTTTCTTCCAAATATGCTAACTCAGGGTTATCAACGGATAATAACAAATTTTGATATTCATTATTGTTGACCATAATCATACCATTATCAGCTAATTTCTCGGATAAATAATCATTAGATGGGTTGTTATATCTATCCACACTATGTTCATATTCTTCCTTTGGAATTGCCACATAATTGAACTTCTCCAATGACGAAACTAGGTAATCTAAAGTTGGATATTCAATCTGTTTTTGTAAATCGTTATATTCATCATTTAATAAAACAACAGATTGTAATGAGTTAGCGTACTGTTTGATCTCATCACCTGTAGGATTAGTAGTTTTTCTAATCAGCTCTCTAAATTCAACAAGATCCACAAGCTCTTTTCTTTGTCTTCTGGCCTTTTCTTTCAAGTAATCCAATGGAGGCTTTGCCATGTGCTCGTCTAGCTTAGTTTTCTCCTCAGAGGTCATTACAATACAATCGATCTTTTCAGCTGTTTCCTTTAGCATCTCGATAGTAGGTTGTTCTATTTGTGTTTGCATTTCTTCTAATTTCTTAGTTTCAATGATACTACAATCATGTAAAGCTGCTTTCTCTCTAACGAAGCTTAATGGTGTATTCTTTATAAGTTCTTCGTTTCTAGAGTTTTCATTAGAATCAATCAACACAACATTGTACTTCTGAGCCTTTTCGATCAAGTAGTTTATATCTGGTTCCTCGAATTTTTTCTGTAATTCTTTGTGTTCTTCTAATGAATGAACCATGAAACCATGAGATTTCACACGTTCAATCAATTCATCAATAGATAGTACTGGTGAGGAGGCACTTTTCTCTAATTCTTCAAACTCTTCTTTTGAAACTGCACGTAGAGAGAATTTTTCACATAGTTTCATGGTATCATCCAATGATCCTCTTTCAAATACGGGTAAAGATAGTTTATTGTAAATATCTCTTTCAACCATCACATACCCTTCACTATCAAGACGTTTTCTTAGATCTTCCAATGACGAATTCTCTAACGTTGAATCGATCAATTCGTTATACTCAGATAATGGAACTGCTTTGAAACCAAAGGAGGCAATGTTTTCAATGGCTGCATTTTTGTCATTGGATTTCATTTTCATATCTTCGTATTCATTTTTATCGATAACAACATGGTTATATGCTTCGGCTTTTTCTCTTAATATGCCCATTGAAGGATTTTCTGAAATTTCTTTTAGTGTTAAATACTCTGAATCTGGGATTGCCACATATCCTACACCGGAGGCGATAGCAGCTAATTCTTTTGCTGTAGGTTCGTTGGTCTTTCTTAATAGATCATCGTATTGTTTAGTCTTTAACATTTCATACCCCTTGGCACTTGCTCTAGCTGATAAGAAATCGATAGGTGGGTCTTGAGAAATTTGCATCAATTCTTCGAATTCATCAGAAGAGATTAATCTTTGATCGTAATCCTCGGCTTTCTCCGTGATAAAATCTAATGAGGGTTGTTCCACAGATCTCTTGAGTTGGTCATAATCCGATACAGATACAACTTTATAGCCAGCTTCAAATGCCTTTTGATTTAAGAATTCCATGCTTGGATGTTTACTTGTATTTTCAAGATCTTCGAAGACTTCGGCAGGTATTATTTTCTGTTTCATTTGTTCTGCTTTAGAGGTTAAGAACTCTAAAGAGGGGTTCTCCAAGCATCTCATCATCTCTTCATATTCTGCAGTAGATATTATCTTTTCATTAAACTTCTTCGCAGCTTCTTTGATAAAGGATATATCTGGGTTTTCAATCGATTCTCTCATATCATTTAAGGATTTCTTATCAATCAATGTATGATTCAGATCATTGGCTCTTTCTTCTAAAAATTCTTTTGTGGGTGTGTTATAACTGGATTCTAGCATTTCATAACGCTCGGTTGGAATGGCGGTCATATTATTATTCCTCGCAAAGATCTTGATTAAATCTACAGATGGGTTCAGAGCCTTTTCCTTTAAATTTTCCAGATCATTCTTCTCAATGACATTAAGACCTATCTTCTCAGCAGTCTCCGATAGCTGAGCTCTGTTGGGGTTAAAGATTCTATTATTCATCTCGTTGTATTTATCTTCTGTTAAAATAATTCGACTATTCAACTGAGCAATCCATTTCATCAACTTGATCTGTTGATCTTTGTTATCACTTGATAGCGAGTCCTTAACTCTTTCGATAGTGATCTCTGGATTTTTGACTTGTTCTCTTAAAGTCTCTAATTCTTTTCTAGAAATGACTTCAAAATCTTCAGAATCATTGATTTTGTTTATTATAGATTCCAAGGATAAAGAGTTCAGTTTGTAACTCTCGGTGTCTTGATCAATGGGTATCAATTTGCAATTGTGACTTTGAGCCATTGTTTCCAATTTTTCAATTGGCAAATCGTTATTGATCTCAGTTGCCATGGTATCTATTGACCTAGTATCAAAGAAATCATCTTCAAGGTCACTTGTGTCCTCTTCTACCAATTTTTGCTTCTTCAGGAATCTTAGCAACCCATTTTTCAAAGTTGACAAAGAAGTTTCTAAAGAATTAACTTTCGAACTCAATTCATCGTTTTCATCGTTAAGATTTGATAATCTTTGTCTCATGGATTTTGATTCTTGGTCAATATTTGCGACGTGGGAACTTAGTTGTGACTGTAATTTTTGGTTTTCCAGTTTCAATACTTCGGACTCGGTTCTTATGGCATCCAGTTGTTCTCTTGTAGTTTTGTAATTCTCGTCAAGATCGTTCTTTTCGTTTCTTATCAATCGAAGTGCGTTGTTGCAACTATCCAAGTTAGCCTCAAGGTCCCAATTGAGATGTTTCAAGTCGTCTAGTTCCTGTTGCAACTTCTCTGTGCCTGTAGTGTGTTTCTGTTGGTCTTCTACGAGATCATGGTTCTCTTGTTTCAGCTGCTCGATCTTCTTCTTAAACTTCTCGTTCATCGCTTGCAACCTTCTGCACTCCATGAGCAAGTTCTCGCTCAGGTCCATGGTGAAGTTGATATCCTTGGAGTTATTGGTGGCTCTCATCATGGACTCGTAAGAGTTCGAGGCCATGAACATCGGCAGCTCGTCCGTGTTGTCCTTAGTGGCGAGCACATCCGTCACTGATTCTGATCCCTCCGGCACATCTTTCATCTGTTCTTTCAACTTCTCCAACCCATCTTCCAGTTCATGGTCAGATGTATGAGACATTTGTTAATAGAGTTTAAAGGTTGTCCTTTTGTTATTCTCCTAGTTAAAAAGATCAAAAAAAAAACTAAGTAAAAAGATACTTACCCTCAAAGAAAAAAAAATAAAGAACTGTGTTCACAAACCAATCCTTTATGTTGTTTCAAACACCTGTACTATGAATGAACTATTTCTTATAGCAATAACAGCAGAAACGGGTATAAAAAAATTAGCCGCCGAAGATAAAGAGAAAGAAAGAGGACGAGATCTGAGGCCGAGAAGTGTGTGGTATTTATAGTCTGCCAGAAAAGTGCCGCCCAAACTGTTGGGGAAGGAAGAATGAGAAAAAAAAAAAAAAAGAAAATTTTGTTGGTTGTGTGGTGTTGGAGAGGAAAGCCCTGACACAAAAACAAAAACAAAGCAAAAAAAAAAAAAAAAAAAAAAGCCGGGTAACGTTTAGCGACAATTAAACGCAAAACTACGGAGTACGTCCGCAGAGAGAGACAACGGAGCTATTTATTATATATATTTTTGATGGCATTTGGTCCCCTACCCCTACAATCCCTCTGGACAACCGGGAAAGTTTGTTGTGTGTGCTCCACAGAGATCTCGCGGGGAATGCGGAAAAGTAACATTTGCATCAGAGAAGAGGCACAGCCTTATTCTTCGGCCTTTGTCTGTTAGCCAATGAAAGACAAAAAAAATCGAAGTACATGGAGATATATCGTGTGCTACGTGTTGTTTATATACTTATGTACGTTTGTTTACAATTGGTTATGTATTGGTATACGATTTGTTTATCTAATTTATCAGTGGTGGGCAACGGCTCTCACGTATCACGATATGTAGCGATAACGTATATATTGTGATGTACGGATGTTTTGTAAACCCAGCATTTCCAACCTCCCTACACCACACTTAATCTCCTCTCTCTCAGTACCGTTTTACCCTTTTTCTCATCGCTTGAGGGAGGGCAAGCCGTTAGTTGGTGAAAGAGCGAATCAGAAGGCGAGAATTGGTGATTACGCAGATAATCCCGCACCGAGCAAAGGCAGTTAAGAGAGAAAGGAGGAGAGGGACTCCGAGATCGCGGTTCGCTGTGCGTGAGGACGGGGAGCGACGGGGAGCTACGGGGAGCTACGGGGAGATACGGGGGGAGGCCTTTTCGGCCTCCCACTCGCACTAATCCAAATCCTGTGAAGGGGAATTGTGTGTGGGAGGGGAGATGGGCGTTATATATAAGAGCAAAGCGCATTGCAATCGTATTTGGTACCGCCTTGGTGGAAGGAGAAAATAGTAGCACCAAAAATACACGATTAAGAAAAGGTGTGCTTTATTGTACTTGGGAGAGGAAAACTACTACAGAACGAAACAATGTTGTCGAGGTCGGCTGTTTGCGCAAAGAGATACATTACACCACGCCATGTGGCTGCATGGAAGTTGCCGGTGCAGAAGGCTGTTCCTGCGTACTTGTCGCAGTACCGTTGGGCGTCTACGTCTGTTAAGGTGCCCTCCATGGCAGAGTCCCTGACTGAGGGTTCTTTGAAGGAGTTCACGAAGAAAGTCGGTGAGTTTGTTGAGCAAGATGAGCTTTTGGCCACCATTGAGACCGATAAGATTGATATCGAGGTTAACTCGCCAGTATCTGGTACAGTCACCAAGCTAAATTTCGAACCAGAGGACACTGTCACTGTTGGTGACGAGCTGGCACAGATTGAAGAAGGTGGTGCACCAGCTGATGGTGGAGCCAAGCCTGCTGCCGAAGAATCGAAACCTGCTGAGGAATCAAAACCAGCAGAGCAAGCTAAGCCAGCTGCACCAGCTGCGGAGAAGAAATCAGCTCCAGAGAAGAAGCCAGAAGCTCCAAAGCAAGAGGCATCCAACGCTGCACAACAAGCCCCATCCACTGCAGCCTTCTCCCGTAATGAGAACAGAGTGAAGATGAACCGTATGAGAATGAGAATTGCTGAAAGATTAAAGGAATCTCAAAACACCGCAGCATCTCTAACCACATTCAACGAAGTCGATATGTCCGCATTGATGGAAATGAGAAAGCTATATAAGGATGAAATCATCAAGAAGACCGGTACCAAGTTTGGCTTCATGGGTCTATTCTCTAAGGCTTGTACACTGGCTGCCAAGGATATTCCAGCTGTTAACGGTGCCATTGAAGGTGACCAAATTGTATACCGTGACTACACAGATATCTCGATTGCTGTTGCCACTCCTAAGGGTTTGGTTACCCCAGTTGTCCGTAATGCAGAGTCTCTATCCGTGATAGAGATTGAACAAGAGATCGTCAGATTGGGTCAAAAGGCCAGAGATGGTAAGTTGACTTTAGAAGATATGGCTGGTGGTACTTTTACCATATCCAACGGTGGTGTTTTCGGTTCTTTGTACGGTACACCAATTATCAACATGCCACAAACCGCTGTGTTGGGTCTGCATGGTGTGAAGGAGAGACCAGTTACTGTTAACGGCCAAATTGTCTCTAGACCAATGATGTATCTAGCTCTAACTTACGACCACAGATTGCTAGATGGTAGAGAAGCAGTCACATTCTTGAAGACAGTCAAGGAATTGATTGAGGATCCAAAGAAGATGTTATTATGGTAATTTAATTCATCATTTTTGAAGGGGACTTTACAAGACAAGGAGTAAAAAACAAACAAACCAAAAAAAAGCACGCTGAAACAGAGAACAATTACAAATATTCATCAATTTTTCTGCAACTCGGTATTCAAAGTCGATAAGACACTATTTATAATTTAAATATTCTTTCCCAGATGAATTCGTCATTCTATTTCAAGTAAATAATAAATATATATTGTGATCTACATCACGGTATTGCTATGCTTTTTGTATTTGCTAAAAAATATAAGTGATTGTTAGCTCGTATAATGGACTAAGTAACAAAGATAGTAATGCCAAAAAAGTTGTATAAAATGCGATTATGTATATTAAAGCGGTAGATAATTAACAGACTCTGCGATTAGACGGTTATCGTTCTTGTCGACCAAGTTAAATTGTATCAGATCACCCCAGAAACAGGATAATTTTTCTTTGCAAAAGAGGAGGTATTGAAATTCTGGTTCGTCATTAAATTTCCCGTTAACTTCCGGAGTGGCGTCTCGAGAATTGACAGTAGTGGTATTAATTGTGCCACTCTGCAGGATGGCCCACACAGACCAAAATAGTTGAGCGCAGGGTCTCCAAAGCTCTATATCATGTTTTAGTTTCTGCTTGTCGAGCATGGTTCTAGGTGTGTGTGAGTGGTGTAGGTAGCAATCTATGAATTCGTCGATTTTGTCCTTTGAAGGGTACCTGTCGTAATCTGACTTGTAAGAGTCCAATCTGTCGTAGTCGTGCATCCATTCACTCATGTGGTTAGATATATCGAAGGCTACTGGGTTTGGTCCGGCATACTCAAAGTCTATAAGCATTAGGTTTTTGTTCTTTTCGTTATCCTTGTCTATCAAAAGCACGTTTCCGTGTTGTAAATCGTTGTGGCAGAAGACGAAGTTGTCTTGTGAACTGTAATGAGTGTTTGCAAAACACCAGTCTCTATAAGTTGCGACAGAATCTTTGAAAAACTGCCAATCGTTAACATGCAAGTACTTCTCCAGATTTTTCTTATCGGAGATCCATTGTTCGCCGACGGTCTCTAATATGGAGAACCAGTCGGATAATTTTTGGAAGCAAGAACCGTACAGGTATTGCTCATCACTGGTGAGTTCTACCTCTGTGTGTAACTTGTTCATGCGCATGGCAATATTTTGCATGACCCAAGTGTCAGCGAGGTCATTTCGAGCCACTGAGGCTGATCCCCTTACGTATGCTTCGAATCTGCCATTGGCGAAGCAACCCAATATCACTGGGCCCCTTAGTTGTGATTCCCGGAGTCTTTGTAGGACTTTAATCTCGTAAGACCTTGCGACAATGGCTTCTAGTTTTGCACCGAACACTCTTAGAAGCAAAGATGACGAGTCATCGTATATGGCCTCGTAGATGATATTGGTAAGTGCGCCTTTGATCTTTCTTAGTTTGAACTTGTTAATATCTGAGCATTCGTGGTCCCATAGCTTCAACTCTCTAATTACTTCGAAAACCTGTTGTTGGAACTGGTTTTCCTCGGTCAATGGGTTGAGTAACTTCTCGGTGAAGGGGATTGAGTCCAGCGATATGAGGTCTTTATCCTTCCCTGACCCATAAACTTTCCTCTTCAGGTAAGACATGCTTAATCTTTTCTGGTGCCAGTTTTCAAAAAGTATGTTAGCATCTGATGATTACTCAAAATTTAAATTTATGGCAGTTGGTTGAAATGCACACTGCAGATTATACGTTGAGCAAGAGAAAGCCAAGAAAGACATACATAGAGACAAAGAGAGTCAGTGTTCAAATCGCTGGCAACGTGTAAATCAGATGATCGCCAATTTCTGTTGTATAACTGTAATAAGATACAGTAAGGTGATGTGGGTGATCCTTGTAGTGGGGATGTGATCATGAAATTTTTGCAACTGCTTTTCTTGATGCAGGTGAAGGGGGGTAGAGAAAAAAAAAAAGGCTCAATAATGAAATGAAATAGGTGAGGGAGATTCAGTGAAAGGCCAGATGTCCGGATCCGTTACATTGTGCTTGCAGAATCAAGCAGCTATTTAGCAAATAGAACACTTGCTCTGATAAGGTAAAAGGTCCCCCCCCCCATACAGATAGATCCTCCTTGCAGCTCTCACTTTGTTGTTTTGTATTGGCCTGTATGGAGCAAAAAAAAAAATTGATGATTTAACTCAATTAGGAAAGACGTAAACACGCGAGCCGAGAAAAAGCACTGAAAAAAAAAAATGGATGTTGATACTGGAACAAGTCGATAGGACTAGTGGTGAGCAGTGCTTTGTTTTCCATATAGGCTTGATTGCAGGGGGGAGAGGGAGAGGGCGAAGGAGGCATAGGACGATCTTGAGAAATTGTTTATATATATTTGAATTGCAATGAGAGCGTTAGTTCCCAGGCGATGTACATAGGCTCTTTAACCACACCAGACGCCCAAGAGACGGTATAACTAAGGAAGCTGGTATTTCTTTCACTTACAGACTAGAGAAGTTGTTGATTTTTTTTTTGTCCATTGGGTTTCGAGTTTCAGTAATACATATACAATGGACGGCGACTGGGGCACGAAGGTTGACAGCCAGGAGGATTTTTTGAAAGAGGGCAGGAGTTTCAATATATTTGGAGGCGACGATATTGGGCTCAATTTTGATCTGGGCGATTTTGAAAGTGGTGAGCCCGATCTCGGTGTGATGAGCAATGATTTTGATACTTATATTCTGGATAATTTTTTGAACGATGGAGGAGATGCTGGGCATGTAGGTAAGGTGGCAGAAGTAGAGGATCTAGAGATAGCAGATATTTGTGGAACCAATAACGATAAGGGAGCACATATGCAGCCACAATCGCAGTCGCACTCGCACTCGCAATCGCAAGCGCAATCGCAATCGCACTCGCAAACGTTATCGCACTCGCAATCACAGCAACAAGCACAAATACAGCCGCAGCCGCAACTGTTTAATGATAGGGCGTCGCTTGATCTGTTGTCGTCTCCGCTGGGCGAGGCTCTGTGGAAGCAGCAGGAGGAGCTGCGGGAGGCGCTACGTATACAGCAGGAGCTCAATGCCCAGGTAGTTCAGAAGCTTGATAAAACTGTTGAGCAGCAGGAGCAACTGCAGCGCGTGCTGCAGCAGCAAAAACAGCGCGCATCGAGGGCGGACTACTCCTTATCGCCTGCGCTGAGCGATGCTGGAGCGGATAAAGGCAACTACATGGATTACCTAATGGCCGATGGTGTTGATCGTGCTGATCGTGCTGATCGTGCTGATAGTGGTGAAAATGTTGGTGGGTCTGGATCTGGATCTAGCAGCCATTGTCGGGACAACAAGCACAATGGCTCGCCAGTGAAGCGTGGGAAGTACGGGACGAACGGGACGAACGGGACGAACGTACGAGTGAAGCTAGATTTCGAGGATGTAGTTAGTAATGGTGCTGTGAACGGCGGCCAGCACTTATCGGTGCTGTCCCCACAGAGCAGCAACAAGCTGAATATTAAGAAGGCTGCGCACCGGGCAGTTCCGTACACGCCCAAGTCTCGAGTGAGCTCGATGACGTATACGCCGTCGACGTTATTGACACCTCAGCCGAACAATGGCGCGGGGAAGTTTGACAATGTGACGATCTCGCCTGAGTCTGTGACAATGTCTCCAGTGATAGGGCTTGGGATACACAGTGGTGCCGATGCGGGATTTTCGTTGAAGCCACCGCCAATGGATATACTGCCCACGATTCCCGGGTCCACGAGTGCTACGCCTGCGAAGCAAGGCAATGGGCAAGCCAGAGGGTACTCTGGGCCTTCTGTCGGACTATCAGCGGGGCCAACCCGTGCCAACGATGGGTTTGATAAGCTGGGATCGGCGGAGGATCTTCTGTTGGAATACCCGGTAAATCCCTCGCTGTCCCCGGAAGAGCTGGCGCCTGAAGTAGGCGGAGCGGGAGACGAGTACTCGCAGGGCCAGTTTCAGCTGGAGCGCTCTGAGACCACGCTGTTACCGCCGGAGATGTCCAGTCCCGTTCGGTACAGCGGTGCGAGTTCGTTGAATGTCTCACCTGTGCTGAAGAGCCGGCATGTGAAGATGTCGCAGCCGGGGTCACCAGTCCGGCTGACATTGGGCCGCAGCTACCTTGACACTGACGAGGCGAGCGACGAAGACGAGATTCTCAGCAGTCCTACGAAGATTACGAGGAAGCTGACGACGCTTCCGCGCGGGAGCATCGATGTCTATGTCAAGGAGCTTCCCGACCGGATGTACGAGTGTTTGTATCCGCAGTGTGGGAAGACGTTCAAGCGTCGGTACAACATCCGGTCGCATATTCAGACGCACCTGGAGGACAGGCCGTACAGGTGCGACTATGACGGCTGCGACAAGGCCTTTGTTCGGAACCACGATCTGGTACGGCACAAGAAGACGCACCAGGAGAAGAGCTACGCGTGCCCCTGTGGCAAGATGTTCAACCGTGAGGATGCGCTGGCGGTACACCGGAGTCGGATGATCTGCATCGGAGGCAAGAAGTACGCGAACGTTGTGATCAAGCGCTCGCCCAGAAAGCGCGGCAGGCCCAGAAAGGAAGAAGGCAGCCCTGTCAAGGAGAGCATACGCCGAGACAGTCAGGGCCAGCTCATCACCCGCATGGAGAGGCAATTGGCCCAATAGACAGTTGGGCAGACAAGTTGAACAGACAATTGATCCTCGGAGAAACGGGGGGGCATAGAAGAAGGGGCGGAGCATGATTTACATATTTCTGAAAATAGCCAAGATACATTATTCCTGTATACGACTATGTACTAAATTTTGTTTAAATCTTCGAGAATTGTTTCCGAGGGAAAATGTTTCTCCGAGAAAGAAGAGAAAGAAGCGAACAGAAATATGTTTCTCACCGAGAAAGAAGAAAAAGAAGGATGTTTCTCACCGAGAAAGAAGAAAAAAAAGAATGCTTCTCAGAAAGAAGCGAACAGAAAGATCTCAGGAGAGTTCGATGACAAGGACACGTCAGATTCTGAGTGTAAAGCCCGCATGACTCAGATTACATCTTCCATTTTTAATTTTCAATTTGCCATTTTTCCTCGGTGTCGGTGAGAACATCCAGCACAGAAGGAACACAAGAAAAAGAAACGCAACCGTCTTGCACGTTTGTCTGAGTAGAGAATATCGAAAACATTTCCCCTTTCGGGTAAGACAGGAAGGAAGCGAAGCGAAGAGGGTGACAGGCACAGCTATCTTCCTTCTAATGCTAAGATACCGACGCAGGGGTGAAGGGAATAACCTTCAAGGTGTCAAATGGATAAGCAGCAGCTTTATTGTTAGAATATCCCGCAGAATGCAATCTCATATGTGGGGGGGGGGAAGAACATTCAAAAAAGGAAAAACTGAAAAAACTGAGGAGTTGAAAGCAAGTTGAAGGGAAACTGAAAAAATTTGTTTGGAATGTACCCGGAGGGTTATTTTTTGGAACCTGAATGGATAAGGAAAGTGCTGCCCTAGGGGAGTTTCTCTGTGGTGGGGGTAGTGGGAAAGCCATTTGGCAATTTGACAATGGATTTGCTACAACCCGGAAGGTTATCTGTCCATGATAACAGTATTTCTGATAAGGACTGTGGGAGTGCAGGCCAAAGGGTACTGTAACGGTTACTTTGTGATGGACACGATAACGGAATTTTAAAAACATTAGTATATAAAGGTGGTATGTTATTAGCTTGGCTGGGGATTTGGACCATTGAAGCACCACTGAGCACACAGAACAGGCGCGACAACGCATAAGCTACAATTAAAAGCAATATAAAATAAAAAACAGACGCTACAAAATTATAATCATGGATATTGTGCAGCTATTGTTCAAGAGAGACGATGACGATGGTCCACCACCGGCCTGTGCTGTTGACAACGACTTCAACGGTCACACGAACCTGAGAATTCTTTCGGTGTTCATGGTCCTGATCTCCTCTGCCATCGGTGTGTACTTCCCGCTGCTGGCCTCCCGCTACTCCTTTATCAACTTGCCCTCGTGGGTGTTCTTTATCGCCAAGTTCTTCGGTTCTGGTGTTATCGTCGCTACTGCTTTCATCCACTTGTTGGAGCCTGCCTCGGACAGCTTGGGTAACCCATGTCTGGGCGGCACTTTTGCTAACTACCCATGGGCCTTCGGTATCTGTCTGATGGCACTGTTCGCTTTGTTCCTGATCGAGATTGTCTCCCACCACTACGTCGGCAAGACCATGGGCGGCGGCCACAACCACTCCCACAATATGCCAACCACTTTTGGACAAACTCACATGCACGGCGTTGAGGATGATATGGTTGACGAGGACGGTAGCTCCTCCACTCACTCCCACAGCCACGTCGCCATGGATGACAAGTACGGTGATGTTGTCAAGAACAACAACTACAACTACGACGACGGCTCTGACGACATTGAGTCTCAGAAACGTCCTGCTTTCAACGTGGCCCAACAGAAGGTCCGCAACGACAGCAATGAGAATGACTCTCTGGTGGGTCATGTTCACAACACTACCGTTGACCCATTGGAGCACATGCCAGGTCACAACCACTTCTCTCACGATGAAGTCCACCAGGACATCACTCAAATTGGATCTAAGGCTAACGACCAGCAAAAGGAGCAATACTTGAACCAGTTGACCTCTTTGTTCATCTTGGAATTCGGTATCTTGTTCCACTCTGTCTTCGTTGGTCTATCCCTTTCTGTCTCCGGTGATGAATTCAAGACTCTTTTCGTTGTCATTGTCTTCCACCAAATGTTTGAAGGTATGGGTCTGGGTGCCAGAATCACTGAGTGTTACTGGCCACATAGTAAGAGATGGTTGCCATACTTGCTAGGTTTTGGTTACACTATCACCACTCCAATCGCTATCGCTATCGGTATCGGTGTCAGACACAGTTTTGTTCCTGGTTCTAGAAGATCTTTGATCGTTAACGGTGTCTTTGATGCTATCTCTGCTGGTATTTTGGTCTACGCTGGTCTAGTTGAGCTGATGGCTCATGAATTCTTGTTCACTAACCAATTCAAGGGTGAACACGGTTTGAGGAATATGTTGGCTGCTTATTTCGTTATGGCTCTGGGTGCCGGTCTTATGGCACTTTTGGGTAGATGGGCTTAATGCAAGCGCTAAATTTTAAACTTGCTTTCGTTTTTTTGTCTTTATACCCAACTTACCGCAGTTCCTTCGTCTTAATTATTCGTTTTAATTTTCCTTATTCCTAGTTTTTGAGTTCAATAATGATGTTTTCGAACCTTTCCCGTTAACCAAGAAACCCTCTAATCTAAAGCCAATGATTAAGGTTCGTTTCTATTTGCTGTTTGCTAACACCACCTTCATGTTTCAATGTATTCGTATTCTAGGTTTCTTAAACATCATCATCACTAATGTTAAATGTCCAGAAAGATCAAAAATACACAAAAATACCGAGACTTTTTTTAGACTTCACGTTGATCATTCAACAAGGAATTTCTTTCTGAGACAGAAGATCTTGCTTGTTAATTCTTTTACAGTTTCAAATATTTTTTGTTTGCATCTCAAATTTTTCCAAATAATTATTTGGAATTTCATTACACCGCATCTCATATCCCGACGTTGTTTTGTTTTTTCCTCTTTCTATTTATTTTCCAGTACCACATACCTTTAATACGCACATTACATTTAATTCCCTTTTATAGAGTTTCATTGACGCAGTAAATAGTAATATTGAATTTTGTTTTCTTCCTGTTTTAATTTACAAATTTTTGAATACCGTTACTTGAATATCTCTTTAACTAAACTTGATTGAGTAAGAGCTCTATTGCACCTCCATGGATCCTTCGCTGGGGGATTTGACTCGCCACTGCTTTAGCTATACAGTACTTTGCAAAATATTTATTATAGTAAACGTTATGATGGATTTCAGTGTTTAATGATATTTATAATGTATATTAATTTCATTTTTGAAAGTTTGCCGGCTTCTTCTTGTTGGATACAGCGTTTGCAGATGCTGTGGAGATTGCCTGCTTGTCAGCATTTATGCTGGTCAGTTTTTGAGCATATGCTGGTGAAGCATTCCACTTATGTACACTTCTGATCTCATCTGCAGAGTATCCCGGAATTCTAATGTTCCAGTTTCTTTCTAAGTGAAGTTGTATATCTGTTGGCTCCAGGTTATCTGACTTTCTGTGCTTGGCTAATCTGCATGCGAATCCAGTCACATTGGTAACAAAGTCATCAGCGAGGTCAAGTAATAGCTCTTCAACGTCACCATCTATCACTGTCTCACCATCACCTTCGTCAATGCCGATAGACTTCACCAATTCCCGTAGCTTACGCTTCGACATCACTCTGTCCGTATCAATCTCATATGGCGGTAGGGTTGTCATAACAGGAGTATTAAGAGCAGCAGCATTCATGGCCGAACCATCTGATATCGTTGGTCTGTTTGATCTGAATGCTATAGGCTCAGGTGGTTTGACTGACACAGTATCAGCAATGGGTACTGTAGGGTCTGAAGGCTTGAAAATTGATGATTTTGTCACTGTGCTAGAGCCTGCTGATGAAGCTGCAGCATTGACACCTGTGACAGGTGATTGTTGACTTGCTGTTTGGCCTCTGCCAGATGGCGTTTGTTGTGGTTGTGCAGGTCTTCCACCCTTTTGAGACCCAGGCGCTGGTGTGCCAACTTCAGTTTTTATCTGTGTTTTTGGATCTTGTGTGTTACCTTGCACAGGTTGTTGACCTGAAGGAGTGCTTATATTCGCACCAGTTGCAGTTGTAGGCATCTGCTGCTGTCCCATATTAGTAGGTGGTGCTTCACCAACACTTTGGGGTATGGCTGCTTGTCCGTTAGCATTGGCTTGTGATTGTGCTCCTGGCATAGCTTGTGACTGAACTTGAGGCTGAGCTGGTTGTGGTTGTTTCTTCTGTTGCATCATTCTCTGTTGTTGGGTGCTTCTCTGTAATAAACGTTGTAAAGCCGGATTTTGTCTTGCGCATTCTAGATAAAAATTCTTTTTACCATTTTGTAATTCTTGTTGTAGAGCTTGGTGTTCCAATCTGATTGCCTTAATATTTCTCAGCAGTTCAGTTTTCTTTTCGTTTAATTGTTTTTTGGCTTCCTCATCCGTTTGTTTGTTAATTTCAACTACCAGCCGGTCAATGTTTTGCTTAATGAAAGTGTGTTTGTCCTTTATTGCGCTTGCTCTGACTTGGAAATTTTGCAGTAGTTGTTCGTATTGCTGGTTTTGTTCTGGTGTAAGTACTTGTTTAATGATATTAGCCAATTGTGCGCTGCTGTTACTACTATTATTACCCGATGTAGAGGCGCTACCACTTGAGTTCGCAGTTCCAGTGGTACCTGTTGTGCTAGAACCAGAAGATGCGGCGGCATTGGTATTGGAACCTTGTTGTTGCAGTTGTTGCGCTCTGGCTAACGCTTGTTGTCTCCTTGTGTAGTTTTCATATACAGCCTTCAATTTAGCAGCTTGGAGTAAAAGTTCTTTACCTCTTGGAGTGGTTTCACCAACTTTCTTGGCCTCTGTCACCAGTTGCTTGAACCGGGCTGTTAGCTCCTGTATCTGTTTCTGTTGAATAGCACTCTTGCTAGGTGGGCCACCAGAACCGCTTGGTGCAGAGGTGTTGTCGTTCTTTGAGTCCTGAGCACTGTTCTGACTAGACATCCTGTTTCCCGTAAGACCTCTTTCTTTCTAATAAAAAATAAGTATGTGCTTTCCAGTATGAATGTTTCACTAATAAGGTTGTTACAGTGGACCCAAAACTGTGTTGTGAGATTGCGTAATAGTTACTAAATTAACAAATTTTATCTGGAAAAAGCACAAAGAGCGGGCTCAAAAAGGTAACAATTATTTAATTGTTTATCCTGACGGGTTCTGATCTTTAGCACTACAGTAACAACTCCGAAAATGACCGAAATGAGTCCAATTTTGAGTGCTCATTAGGCCTTATACTACTTGTTTAGATAAACTCCCTCAGAATTTTGAAAAAATTATGGGAAAATGTATACGTTTATAGTGATTTGATACCCGACGCGTATAATGGCTCATCTCATCGCGATGGATATCAAAATAGAGAAAGTATAGTAGTTTTAGCAACGAAGAGTGAGCTGGTAGCTATCAATACAGTGAATAAGTGATATTAGCCAGTTGTAATCGTTAAGTGCCACTTGTTCTTGGCTAGTCTTATCTCCCTCCCCTTTTTACTTGCAGAAAGCAAGATTTGATAGATATTGATCACTAAAATTGGAGTTGAAGGGGGGTTTGTAAGAGTGGGTTCTATAGCTACTGCCTCGCTTATGTTTTCTTTAGGTTTAGATTGATGAGGGGTTCTAAAATCGTAACTGTTGTGCATCCCTCTTCTCCCCTTCATTGTGATAAGGATATTCACATATCAGGATAAGAAGCCGACACTCCATGGTTGAGAAATTAGAAACGAGAGTTAAGCAAAAGTTGTGGGCTTTGACTACGTTGCAAGTGGCTGGTGTAGTTACACGCATACGTGACCGCTTGGTGATTTGATTACTTTTTTTTTATCTGATCTACGTGATCTTTGGCTGGTGAGTGCAGTGATAATCATTGCTTGGTGATCCATGATTCTGACGAAATTGAAAAGTACAAACTGCAACTGTGCAGGTCACTCTTGGTGTGGACATTGGGTAAATCCCCCTTTATGATTGCTTTTTTCTGCAAAATACCATGGTGATATAATCAATGATTTCCTCACAAGTGCCGTTTCTCAATTAAAACACCCAGAACCCTTACGCGTATATATAAAAAGGCAATTCTCCAACCATCAGTAAAGAAGTTTGCTCTTGCAGCGAACCCAGGAAGTTTATTCAAGCCCCATACCAGAAATATAAAACTGTGAGCTGTGATAAGATGAAATTGAAAAACGTTGCTCTGGTGGCAGGTTGTGTTAATGCAGTTGCTGCTGAAAAGTATTTGAAGTTAGACTTTGAAAAGCATAGAGCCGATATAGATGAAGAACTTCCATTGACACACTCTGCTGCTAGACAGCTAAGAAAAAGAGCTAGTGATGATTCCGTAGCATTCCCACTTGTTGCTCAAGAAAACTACTACTCTATTAACTTAGAGGTTGGTACACCACCACAAAATGTGTCTTTGCTATTAGATACTGGTTCTTCAGATATGTGGGTGATTGGCTCTAATAACGGTTACTGTAAGAACTCTGACAATAAGTCCAGGAATCTAGACGCGCTAGGAAGCAACAGGTTTGCCAAGCGTGCAAGTTCCGTTGCATCGGCTTCCCCTTCCTCAGCCACTGACTCTGATGGTGGAGATGATGGAGACGATAGTGGAGATGCGGAACAATTTTACCCAACAGCTGCCTCCGAAATTCCGGCTGCTGCTAAAACACTTGATTGTCAATCACTGTCATTATTTGATCTCGAGAAATCTTCTTCCTTCAAATCCAACTCCACTCCTTTCTTCACAAGTTATGGTGACAACAGTTATGCATCTGGTTTGTGGGGTACTGATGACGTTCGTCTAGGTAACTTGAGCATAGCAGATGTATTCTTTGCGGTAGCAAACTTTTCTAATAGTAGCACAGGTGTGTTAGGTGTAGGTTTACCTGCACTGGAGTCCTACAATCCTGCATTGAGTGACAACTTCAATGTCAGTGATTACCTACCAGTTAATGCTAGTGATGCTGATATCGACAATATTAGCAAACCAACATATGCAAATTTCCCACAAATACTGAAACAAAAAAATGTCATTGAGAAAGTTGCGTATTCTCTGTTCTTGAATGACACCAATGCTACTAATGGTCAAATTTTATTTGGTGCCGTTGATCACAGTAAATACACGGGTTCATTGAGTACGCTACCTTTAGTCAACTCTCTATATGTTGAAGGTATCAATGACACAACTCAGCTAGAGATAACTTTGGATGGTATGGGTTTGAAGAACTCGCAGGGACAATTTACAATTTATAACCAAAAGATGCCAGCTTTGTTAGATTCTGGTACCACAGTGTCCTACCTTCCAATTGATCTTCATAGTCTAGTTGCAAAGCAACTAAAGGGTATTGTTGATCCACAGACCGGATTCATCGAGCTGAAGAACTGTCCAGCTAAGAACGACAATACTCAACTTGTTTTTAACTTCGGTGGTGCTTTTATCTCCATCAAGTATACTGAATTTATCGAAAAAAGTGACGATGATAATTGTTATGTTACATTTATGCCACAAGGTGAGCCAGGAATCCTACTGGGTGACAACTTTCTAAGAAATGCATACATCGTTTATGATCTTGAAGACATGGAGATATCTATCGCACAGGCAAACTTCAACGGCGGAGCAGAAAATATTGAAGCCATTGTTAAGAATGTTCCAAGTGCTGTAAAGGCACCTGGTTACTCTGCAAGTTTCACTGAGTTCCCATCTTCTTATGCCACTACAGGCAATATATTCTCTGGGTACAACTCTACAAACAGCACTGGATCGGCGGGTTCCAAAACCACAATGACTTCTTCTAGGACAAGCAGAAACACAAACACGGCATCTGCAGCAGGCAATTCTTCGTCATCAACTAGAGCCAAGAAGAATGCCGGTTTTGCTCACGAAGTACCCGTGTCCGCCATCTCTGTCATCATGGTGTTTAACATCCTACTCTCCATGCTATTATAAGATGTTAGTTTGGCCTACAAGGAGTGAATGCGGCACAAACTATACTGTACTATTAACTTGGTATGCTGGTATGTAGGAAGGCTCAAATCATATTCATCTGTTGTTTTATATATAATCTACAAATCTATACATATGTTATATTTAGGTTACAACTAATAAGTTCTGGTTTCACGTGACATAGCTATTACTCTCGTAATATCAAATTTACGTAATTTGTACGTATTTTATGATTTTGAATTTCAAATCAGCTTGGGCTGTGCAAATGCAGCTTCATTTGCAACTTGAAGGTAGTAGTTTTTATCTTGATCCTGTTGTATTTAGCGGTTATTTCTGCTTTCCAGAGCGTTGAATAGTTAGTAGTTGAGTCCAGGTCAGGCCCTAACGTACAAATTCCTGGTATTTTAAAAAAGGTGCCGAGGTCTCGAAGTTGACAACTGCAAAAGCATTTTCGGAGTCCAGAAAGGATTTTTTAGTGTTTATGATAAGATTGCATTACTGCTTGCTCAAAAAGAATTATTAGATAGTCAAGAGCATATACCTGTGCTTATGCGTAAGCGATATTGTGTAAGAATAAGTGTGGCAGATCTGTTAAACATTAAAAAAAAATAATAGAAACTTTGTGATATTGAAAAATGGAGAACCAACAGCAGCAAGATAATAGCCCGCCTAATGACGGTAGTCGGTCCAATAACGACGATGGTAGAAATGCTACTGCTGGCAACACTGAAAATAGTGACAATAATGTTCCAAGAAGTAATGTAACGGTTCGTATTCAGTACCAATACTTCACACCACAGGGTCTTGCAGACGCCAGTAATGGTACTGTCGACCCTGCGGCTACTCAAGATGGTGGTAATGGTAGTCAGGCTCATGTTCAAGGGAGTAATACACTTCCTTTACCAGCAGGTGTTAATGGCCTACCGGCTGCCATGCCGTTTGGTAATGCCGTAGATAGTCCTGATCTAATATTATCATTTCAAGATGTGCCTTTGACATCTCCCGATAGACTAAATTCATTTATCACAATTGCTGCAGAGCTTGCTATGCGGAGATTTCAGAATATGTTGAATAGACCGAAAGGCATTACTAATGAGGCATTCAAAGAACTACCGGTGATAAAGATTGAAGAGTTGCCAGACAAGACTGAGACAACTTGTAGTATATGCTATGATAAATTTGTGGATGAACCGGAAGATACAGCAGAAAACTCTAAGAAAAGAAAACACGAATCGAATAGTAATGAGGATAGTATGGATGATATTACAGGGGAAGGCAAATTACCGAGAACTGGCTCTAATACACCCTCTTCATTGATGGCTGCGACAGGAATAAGTGACAATAATAATGAACGTACAACTATATCTTCAATATTGAATCCCCAGTCGGAATCAGATAGTTCTCAAAGCCATGAAAGTACCCATAATGCCTTTATTGAGAATACTGAAGGACAAGATCAAGCGCAAGCCACTCAAGAACAAAACCCGGAGTACTTACATTCACCAGTAAAAATACCTTGTGGACATATTTTTGGCAGAAGCTGTCTTTATGAATGGACTAGGTTAGAAAACTCATGTCCACTTTGTAGAAAAAAAATTGCCGAGCAGACTGAAGAAGAAGAGCAAAGGGAAAATAACGAAAATACAAGTAATATGGAAGCATTTGAAGCTATCCGTCGTATGCTATATAATACAACAGGTCAAGGCAATGCCACAGAAGGTCAGAATAATAATAACCCAAACGAGGCAAATGGACATGTGGGTGTCAATAGTGATGCTACTTCGGATGGAGCTGCTAATCAGAATAATATTTCACAAGCTACGGAAAACTCAACGCAAGGTGGTGTTAATTTACAAACGGGTGAACTTAATGACGCCAATTCCACAAACTCCACCACAAACTCCCCAAACAATAATAATGTAACTGTTTCTAGAACAAGCATAATTTTTTTGAGGCCAATGAATCCAGGTGAAGCACCCCAAGGAAGTCAAAATGTGAACACTCAAGCGTTAGGAAATAGCATTCCATTTCCTCCATCGCCAGGGCTGGGTACAACTGATCCAGCCCAAAACGCAAATGGTGCACAACCACCACGTCCACTCACATTTAGAACACCGATGCAAATACAATGGTTACCTATCACATTCATAAACCCGGGCTTAGCTAATGGTGAGCAAGGTCCACCAGAGCAAAACAGCAGACTTAGATCACTGTTTGATCAAATTTTCAGCACATCCGGCAGTGCAGGTACAGTTGATGATGCTCCAAATAGTAGAAGCAATTCTAGTTCCGAAAATAATGATGCCTCTGGCTCTAGTACGGCGGGGTCTAACGAGGTCGATCAATCCACAGCTAACCCAGACCGTGTCACCTCTCCTAGACGTTCCTTTTTCAATGCTATGAGCAGGTTTGCAGATCGTTTGAGACCTTCAGGGAGATCCAATGCCAATCAAGCTTTTACAGGTTCATCCAATGCAGAGCATGCTAACGATAACCAGTCTGGTAATGGTACGTCTGGCTCAAGATTAAGGGATACCATAGCTCGTGCATTGAAGGAAAGAAGACGAAGACAAGAGACAGAGAGACAGCAAGCTGGTGAACTGTTTGCTAGTGGTGTGGGTAGTTATAGAAACCCAACTGGTAATGTTGTCACTTTCCCTATAAATTCAGAAGCAAGTTTCAACCAGGGCGCTTCAACTTCAAATGAACCGATTGAAGGTTCCACAAACCAAACAGAAAATGATCAAGATAGTAATGGCAACAATGACAGAGACGATCAAGCAAATTGAATAGAACTATTTGGCCAGAGACGAATTTTGATGTTCGCTTTTCATCGTCCCCCCAACCACAACTTTTCTATTAAACACACTTGATTTTAATTCTTTGAGCATATTGGGTTAATGAGATTATCATTTTACCTGCCTTCACGTTTAGTCTAATGGTTCAGCTCTTTTTCATTATAAGTTACACCAATATGATTAATTTGTTACGATTAATTGATAGATTTAATTGTAGTACGTTCATATGATTTTTTTTTAGTTCCATCATTGCATATCTATAGACAATAAAATACATATACCATGAAGATAAGAAATAGGCTTCTCGTGAATGTTAGTATGATATTTCTTAAGTTTATTGTTTCTCGTTGTTTTACTTCGTTATAATGTTTGATTGTTTAATCATTTTGTATTGTTTTATTTTGAATGTCATGTTTTTTTATGTTTTTTTATAAGATTAAACGCAAATAGTACTTATGGGAGCAAAATATTATACTACGTTTCTAAAAAAAACTATAATATTACTTAATAAAAATTTCTTAATATACTTGTGTGTCAAATGCGTGAGCACACTGTGCATGTTAAAATGGTAATTAACTGATGCAGCGGTTGATGTGAGGTTGTAAAGCAGAGAGGTATTTTTGGGTTGAGCTATCTTACAAAGTGATGGTTGGTTGGGAGTGTCTATCGTTGGCGGTGGAGTGTGGGAAGAACTCTAGAGTGTCCTCGTCGGCGAGCTTCAAGACTTGCTTGAATCTGGCACCGATGTTGGATAGAGGTTCCTTGTCGCAGGACTTGGTCCACAATGCAAATCTGTTACCACCTTTTCTAACGTTTAGGACAACACCGTTAATCTGGGAGTCTTCTTCATCGATGGTCTCACCGATGACCGCTAGCAATGTTCTCAACCACAACTCGTCGATCTCTGCACCTCTGCCTCTGACTTGGAAGGACCACTTACCACCTTTAGCGTTAGCAGAGTCTTCCCACTCTGGTCTGATATCGTTACGGAACACATGGTAGTCTGATTTTAGTGGGAGCTCGTGTGGCTCTGGAATATTCTGAACAATCGCCCAGAACTCCTCCACCGATTGGAAAGATGTAACCGGACGCAGCAAGTCGGACCAGGACTCGGATTTATCAACAGCTGGCTTTGTGTACCACAACGTCCACTTGGTGTTCAATGGGTGCTTCACCTCAAAATCCTTGGCATCCGAAAGCACAGTCTTTGGTCCATCAACAGAAACAGTCTCTTCAAACTTCTTGGTAACTTCATCCACAGACATTATGGCTTCACTCGGTCGTTTATTCTTTTTTTCGTTGGGATATCCTTGGAGCACTCCTTGCCGCAGCTAAACTGTTACCCACCAGCCCGCCACCAACCAATATATACCAACACGCCCAGCCCGACAGTACAGCTCATCGACTTGCAATTGCCCATTCGTAGCTTTCCTGCCAAAATCGCAACTTCCCAGTTGTTCCACCAAATTTTTCACTTTTGGCTGCGAAAAAATTTGCAATCATATAATACGTTCACGTGATGAGGATGGGTTTTACCTATATAAGCCCAGCGGTATGCTAGGATGGGTATACGTTGGTGTATATATCGTGTGGCTATAGGAGTGCTGCGGTGCAGCCTGCTGGGCATTCTGACATGCCTTCTGTGATGAACCACTGGGTGAAGCACTCGAAGTGGCCCTCGTGGCCGCACTTGAGTGCGGCCATAGTGAGTTTGCGCAATGGGGTGTTGCACACCACGCACAAGGTGTTCGTTCTGTTGCAGGCCTGGCAGTACCAGTATCCGTGTGGGAGGTCTTTGCCCTGTTCGTTGGTGATCAGCTCGCCGCAGCGCTCGCAGAATATCTCCACGGTGGACTGGTCGCCCTCGGGACCCAGGAGGTCGTCCCAGGGACAGTACTTGAGTATCGCGGCGGCGATCTCGAACAGTTCGTACTGGTGCAGTAGGCGCACGAAATGCACAACACTCTCCTTCACGATGCTTATCGGGGCGATGTTGTAGACGTCTTGGAACAAGATCAGCACGTTGACCGCGAGTATCACGTTGCCCATCTCTAAGGCGTTCGCATGAATTTGGCGCAAGAGCTTAGTCGTGTTCCAGGGCGGTAAGTTGTCTGGGGCACCTTTCTTCTCAGGTGGCGGGACCTGTAACGTAGGATCGTGCTCCACATGCCAGTCCGATGATGGAGCACGCGTAACTGAATGCGAGGACATGGTCCGTGGCGATAATTTCTTCAAGAACGCTAGCTTTGAGGGTGTGTTGGCAAAACTGTGTGACGGACCATTCTTATTCTTAGGACTAGAGTAACCATACCCTGGTGATTGATTTTTATTTAGGTACGGAACATTATGGAACGCATCTGGTGAGTTTTCATTAGTCATAAAAGTGTCAATAAATGAAGTCCTGGCTTCTCTCTTATTGAGGATCGGTATGCTGTGGATAGTATTGTCCTTGGTCGTAGCAGGGCCTTTGAAATCCTCATCGTCATTAAACTTGTCATCATCTTCCTCCTCATCTTCCTCCTCTTCCTCAATTGCGCTGGACTCAATCTCGCTTTCTCGGTTATTCTCATTGCGTTGCCTATGAATCTTTAATGCGGCAGCTAACTTTGGTATATCAGGTGATCTTTTAGGACTCATGCTTGAAAGCCTACGTCCTAATACAAACTTGTTAGATTCTTCACCTTTGAGTTGTTCACCTAGCTTCGAGACAGGCGATTTTATACCTTCGGAAGCGTCACTAGAGTAGTCTGATTTTCCATGATAAGCATGTGGATGCTCGGCATAATCAGAACTTAGTTCACTAGTGCCGAGCCTGCTGAGGTCAGATACCAATGATTGCTTTCTAGTATTAGTTAGTGGGTATTCTAATTGCCCTCCAGTTAACTCTTCCGGTGTTTCATTTTCACTAAAAGAAGAATACATTTTTATATCCCATAGAAGAGAATCGCGGATAAGCATCCATATCTTGAAGTTCGGTAAGTCATCTATGATGGAGTACACTGAGGCATTGTGGTTACTGGATTCGACGAGTTCTAAAAGCAGATTGATTCGGTTTTCTGGATTAAAATTCTTGGTTTTCTCCTGTTGGATTTCCTTAGTAATATTCGATTCATATTTAACATTATTATCACCGGATTCCAGTTTTTGAATTGTTGGTGATTTTATTTCGCTTTCATCAGATAGTACAATTGGTGATTGTTTAATAGAAGTTGAGTTAGCTCTTTCTCTGGTCTTGTTCGATTTATCCTTTACTATATTTGCCCATGTCGCATTTTCTGAGATATCAAATCTTTTCATGAGATCTGACCTTATATTCTCTTCATTAACACTTTGCTGCCTACTTAATTCAGCATCATCTTCATTATTCTTGTCCTGTCTGAAAGAGAATTCCAACTCTCTTGCTAAGAATTTGAAAACTTCAATGTTCGATCCTCTAACAGATGAGACTTTTGGTATATAGCTTCTCTTATTCAGTTCCATTATTTTAGACTCTCTACTATACTGATAAGCCTCTGGCAATTCAAATGGTATTACTAAAGGAGACTTTAAGAATTTATTTTCCAGCAGTTCATCTTGAGTAGCCAAGGTGGATAATGATGTTGATGACTTATTAACCGATGATTGAGTTGACGAAGAAATTGGTACCTTGGAAATATTTGAGAAAGCAGAACGTTTTGGAATAGGTCTCTCTGTCGGAAAATGGCTAACATTGTTGTGACTTAAACCACGCTTTATATTAGCCATAAGTCCAATCCCTGGGGTAGCTGTATCTCCCTTTACAGTTGATGATGATTGCTTTTGGAAAGTGTGTAAATCAATTTGCTCGTCTTGGTCAGAAACTTCATAAGAACCAGTATCTTGGTTCAAAAATAAGAGACCACTTCCATCAACATCTCTCCATCTTACGATATTCTTAGGGAGTTCATCTAGTACAGTGGGTTCATTTGTGATATCCCAACCGTTGATGTATCCTGCACTATCAACATTGAATATTAAATTTGAATTCCACCATACCAAACCTAGTGAAGGTTTACCGGTTGTTAATAGATGTTTTGGAATGTATTTTCTAGCGAGAGAATATATATTCACTTCAGCTTCATCACCCATTGAGGAAAGTGCAATCAACGAGTTCAATGCAATTTTATCGTAATTTGGTCTGAATTTTAGTTTCGTTATTGGAGAACCTGTATTTATAGTTGTCTCGGGAATAAATGTCGAGGCAACTGGATTACCTGGATACCCTATACCAATGCTGCTAGTGTTGGTTGTAGCATTAGATGAAAGGAAAGTAGTCGAATAAGGGCTTTGATCGGTGGATCGCCGATCACCAACGTACCATAAAGAGCACTTACCATCACGACCACCAGTTGCTATATAGTCCTGATGAGGATGCCAGTTGAGGCAAAGGCCAGGCCCGCTATGTGCGTTGATTTTTTTATCCACCTGTGTAGTTTGTCTAAGATCGTATTTCAGTAATACACCCGTATCATGTATTGATGCAAATGTATACCCTGGACTACTGATATTTAGGCTTTTTCCATCTGCAGAACTAGGTAGTGAAGCAAAATTATGAGATGGCATCCATTTTACATCTCTTATGGAGTCATTAGCTGTCTTGATATTTAAATCACTTCTTCCTTGTCTTTTCATGGAATCACTTCTTATATCCCACACTTTAACACAACCGTCTTGTCCTCCACTAATTATTAAATTTGTCTGTGACATATTAAAGTCAAAACTATTTATAGCTCTTGTATGTCCGGATAGTATTTGTATCATTGGATCTTCTGCTGGTGTTGTCCTATTGAGATCATACAATGAGATGTCTGTTGAGTTGTTGCAAATGGCAATCACGTTGCTATAATTATGAAATCCACATTTCACATCTGCAATGTTACTGATCTTGGCACCTTTGGTCCTTTTTGAGAGATTTGGTAATATCCATGAGTTACCCTTTGGTGTGTTCCTATTATTTGAGGCGATGAAGTCGTGCACACAAGTCATGGAATTATCAACAGTAGAGAACTTGTAATACCCCAAGTGTGTCTTACCAGCACATATCAACCCTTGCATAGATGGGTCGTTGACTTTATCTATGCTTGATATCTCATTATTCGTCCTATGATGAAACTTTATAGTTGACTTCTTGGCGTCACTTTTCTGTGAGCTCTTGCTTCTGCTTGAAGAGATGTGTGGACTACTTGAATATTGTGAGTGACTATGAGCATGGTTATGTGTTCCGTGAAACTGATTACCTTGATATGGAGTTCCTGTCCTCCGCCTATTAGCATTCCCCATAATAAATTTGTCTTCGTAAGATGACCCATAAGAATTAGACGGTCCCCGGTTAGAGCTACTGAAATCATACCATTGTGATCCCACTGCATAAGTGGAGCCATACGAGTACTTTGCTGTAAGCTTGGGCCTCACTGCAGAATCATGTATGTACATATGCGCAGAAGAGTTCGCACCACTTAAATGCGGCTGACTAAACACACCTTTCATTGCATTCTTACCCGCTGACGAACTTGTCCTATGTAGCACCCTATCCTGCCCATTACCACCCGAACCAGCAGGCATATTCTTATTGGGAGAGAAATTCATAGAGCCTCAATATTACAATGCTTGAAAACTTCCAGTCGGATTCCTGTGATCCTTCCTGGTCATAAACTAGCCAACAACTGATGTAATGCACCGAGTTTAGGGCAACACCAGCTGGCAATTAATAGATGTTGCTATGCTTACAGCTGTTCCAATTAGAGTTTAATTGTTTTCATCCAATAACATCCCATCAATCTACCCATAGCAATTGAGACTTTCTAGGCTCATCGCTGCCAAAGTTGAAAAAGTTGAAATTTCAAGGCGAAGCCTTTCGAGGATTCCTATAAAAAGTCGATGAGCTTGATCATATCACAAGTCAGGATCAGTAATTCAAAGACTATCGAGCTTCTTTTAGATTGAGAGATGAGTAAAGTGTTAGGCGAGGAAGAGTATGAGCTTGGCGGGCTGCATGAGGTCAACGCGGATGCTAGTGCTACTTCATACTTTATGAAGGATGGTGAGAGGCGAGAGATTGAGGAAGTGGAAGGCAGAGCTGTGGTACGTGAGGTTAATTGGAAAGGCCATGATATACTATTATATGATTTAGATTATGAAAAGCTTCCCATGGTTAGATATCAAGTTGCATTCTGTTTGGTGATGTTTCTTGTTTTCGGACTTAACGACCAGACCACCGGTTCACTACTTCCGACATTAACTGAGCATTACAACATATCTACATTTACAGTTTCAAATATCTTTCTTATCCAACTATCTGGGTACACCTGTGCGTCATTACTAAATGAAAAGGTGCACAGGATGGGGGGTGTGCGTGGTGCTATGGTCATCGTGTGTATGCTTTGTATAGTACCGCTTCTGGTCATGGCTATGAAACCTTCGCATTTCTACATCTACATGATATGTTGTTTCCCGTTGGGCTTGGGTCTGGGTGTGATGGACTCAGCAGCAAACGTGCTTATCGGCAACTTGACGCAGAACAAAAACGAATGGATGGGCATCCTGCATGCACTTTATGGTGCCGCAGCCATGATAACACCACCAACAGTGTCCTATTTTGTCAAATGGGGACATTGGAACTTATTCTTTTTAATTCCTTTGATATGCTGTACAGCTGGGTTGGTACTAATATACCCTGCATTCAAATTTGAGACAACAGCCAAATATAATTACTTGAGTACACTGGATGGTGATGGTAATGAAACTGCTGATACCGGAGTTGATGAGACAAGTTTATTCCAGATTTTGAAAAATCCTGTGGTGGTGTTATACTCTATTTACATGTTTCTGTACCTCGGTGCGGAGATTACGACGGGTTCTTGGTTCTTCACATATCTTTTGAAAACCAAGTCTGATAATAGAATTGGGATGTCCTACGTTGCAGCTTCATTTTGGTCTGGTATCACTTTAGGAAGATTGTTGTTAGGGTTTGTTACAAAGAGGTTATTTTCAACTGAATATAATGCAAGCAATGCCTACAGTTGGCTATCTGTGGTGTTCTTTTCTTTATTCGTTGCCATAGGTTTACTCAACTACTCATCGATCTTCTACTTTGCTTGTATGTTTGTCTCGATGTTTTTTGGTGGGTTTTTTATTGGGCCATTGTTCCCCAATGCAAGTATTGTCGCCTTACAAAACCTACCTCCCAAACTGCATATCAGTGGTATGGGTACAGCTGTGGCAATCGGAGGATGTGGTGGTGCAGGTTTGCCTTATTTAACTGGTTTGATAATCCACAGCTGTGGTGAAGAGATCATACCGTTCATGTCTTGGAGTATGGTGGTCGCTTTCACAATAGTGTGGTATTTATACCCAAGATTTATCCCTGCGTTGAAGGACAACTGATTTTTATCAGTTTACAGCTATTTTATAGACGGGCTTTGGAATATTTATAGAAAAGGATGTATTAGATCTGTGATATAGGAACATAGGATCGAATATTCATCCATGTCCCTATACTATCAGGACTGATTATCTGGAATTATTTACTTGCTTTTAATAAATAAAAAATATTATGCATTTAACAAAAATAATATATAATATAAAATTCGTGGTTCTCATTAATGGCGTAAAAATTGGTGGTTGTTCATAAGCTCGTGATTGAAGAAATAATCTACAAACAAACAGATTTGATTTGATTGCTTATAGCAGAGTAAAGTTTTACACCCTGTTGAGGGTGCGGTAGATGGTTACAATGGCGGAAGGACGTCTTAGTTGATGATGGAGTTCAATTCATTGAAGTAGTCATTGTTAACAATTTTCTTCAATGAAGCCAAGTGTCTCAATTTGTTAGAGTAGTCCCAAGTTGATAGCTTGCCAGGAATATAGTTTGCGACCCAGCTAGGTTTTTGGACTACTGTATTGATGGATTCGCCAAAGAAATTCTTCACCCTATTAATGTAGCTATAGCCATACAGTTCAGAGTAGTTCGTCACAAAATGGGATATAACTCTCAAAGTTTCTTTGACGATCATGGAGTGCGTTTCCGATTCCCTGGTGTAAGACAATTGGAATTGTTTAGAAGGGTCCAATCCGGCGTTCAAGATGTTGTAATAGTAGAGACTAGGTTTCCCAGCTGTTTGGGATGAGTTGGACTCAATAATCGTGTTGAACTCAGTTTCTGTGAAGGGCACAAACTGAGAGTGGTAGTATTTGAGTCTCTTTGAGAAATCCTGGACCGCGACTTCGTAAGGCTTGTCAAAGTAATCCTCGTTGAAAGTCTTGTTGTGGATGTTGTATCTGATGAAATCCTGATTTGAGCACGTCACTTGAAAGACGATCGGTATCAAGTTGAAGTTAGCGCCCTCGCGGTCGTTGTACTTGTATATCTCCCTGAACACAAAGCTTCTTCTCTGCACAGTCGAGTTTGTGGCGTCGAAGATTGCGAAGTCGCATATATCCGAGTCCAGTTCGTTGATCAGGTTCTCCAACGTTATCTTGGCGTAGACTTCTTTCCTCTCGGCGTTAGCAGGGTTGAACAAGTCCTCAGAGGGATCGTTGGCTATCTGTATAGACTTTTTCTTCTCGCCATTGCACAGCATCCTCCTCACCTTGCCGGCGTTATACACAGTAGACCTCAGATGCGCGGTTGCCGTGTTGTTCTTTAGGGACTGGATCAGATGCGAAGAGATGGAGGACTTCCCAGAGGCGGGCAACCCGACCAGGATGACAATAAACTTGTCCTTCTTGGACTCGCGATCCATTTCCCGTCTAATGGACGCCAACGACAGGAACGACTGGTCGTTCGTACTCATGGCAGCACCCAGCGGCGAGGGTCTCGGCGTAGTATTCCTGCTGATATCCATGCTGGATATAGACTTCATAGAGAAAAGCGAGTTCGTCGAGCTCTCAGCGGAAGAGAGCTCCTGCATTTTAAAACTCATCCTTTGCCGTATTTTATATACTCGTGATACCAGCAATACTTGCTATAAAATATTTAATACACACAATGGGGCGAAAGCTATAAAATTACATCTTTATCCATTTCACAGTTATATATGACTAAAAAAAATTGACAAAAAAAAATTTTTGACGCAACAGATCAGTTGGAGATGACGTCTTTTAGTCCATCTGGCTTCTTTCCTCATCTCCAAATGGGAGCTGCCAAAATGAAATGATTTGCCTTATCATGACAATCACAATAGTATGGGCAAGCTATTAGCATAGAGGGGTCCTTTGACCCCACCTTCGTTGAAAAAAAAATTGCACAAAATCGCAAGTTGGAAGAGACACCAATTAAATGAGCGTAGACGGAACAACTCTCAATTGTCTTTGATTTATTTTTTTATTTTTTACGCGACTCCTACGGAAATGTAGTGTGGAAAAATCTGGAAAAATTGAAATTCAAAAGACGCTTTTATCTCAGATCTCACCAACTTCGAATAATAAAAGTATTTCTCGAAGCCCCCTACGACATTATCTGTGCATTGCATATTAGCACGGAAAAAAATGAGATAGTCTCACTGCTTTACCCCTCACCGTCTTTCCCCCCCGTGCGGCAGTTCGTTAGAGGAAAAATTATTGCTAATGTATTAACTAAGCTATGAAAGTGATATACGTTTTGTGTGTGCGGTATATTCTTCGCCAAAAACAATGCAGTTAGTAATTCCTGCATTGTGCAATTACCCTAGTGATAACCCTGCGCGAACGACTATAGCCAATATAAGAGCATAACTGGTACTATTTGTGGGAGTAGGAGTCATTATATTGATATAGAAGAGTGTCCATTGTCTGACCAAGTAGGATAGGCTTGTAAAGTTCTCTGACTAGCTGTTTGATGAGCGTAATGTTACAATAGATATATATAAATGCGTACTACTACTTATTACTGAGAGTCTGACTGCAATTGCGACTGCGACTGCGGCTGCGATTGTGATTCCTTTAGCAAAGTCTGTACCTGTTTCAGTTTTTCGGTGACTTGCTGGCACACCTGTTCTATATTGGCCACTTCTTGCTTCTTGTGTTCCAGTTGTTCCTCGAGGAGCATTATTAGGGATTCACGGGACTGGTGGGGCCTGTACTCGTTCAACAAGTGGTGGATGTTCACCAGGATAGTCCTTATATTCTCTACTTTACTCTCATACAACTCTGGGTTCACACTTAGCACGCCTACTAACTCCACGAAATTGAGCAACAACGAGTACGACAGCCTCCTAAGCTCCTTGATCTTGTACTGGTAATCTGTCACTTCAGCTTCCCCTTCGCTTGTCTTCTTGTACAGTTGCGTTATGCCCATGGTCTCCAAGTCTGGGAGATGGTCCTTGATCTGCCACACACTCCCGAACGCCCTGTAGCTGCCAGAGGACGGCATGGGCGGTGGTATCAGGAAATCCAGCTCATTCTCTGCGCTCTCGCCTTCCTCTCTCCTTTCATTGTACTCCTTCAACTTCTCCACATTCTCACTGGTGAAATACTTGATGTATGGCGGTGGAGGCGGATACAACGACGACACATCGTTTGCCCCACTCACACTCTCCTCTCTGCTCATCCTCAATATAAAAAAAGACCAAAAAAAACCCCTTCGCACTACAAAAAGCCACTCCCTTCGTACTTCACCTAAAGAAGGAAACCAGCAATAAATATGCGCCCATCTCTCAAACGCTGCTCAAATAAGGTACAAGCCTGAACTCAATTCAATTCAGAAAGTTTCGCAAAACTTCATAGAACTTCAGTTTCGAGTTTCTCGGGGATTGAGTAACGTGTCACGTGATTTTTCAAACCCTTTGCCATAAAATTTCTTGCTTCTCAGGACCTTCTGGGACCTCATCGATTGAAGTTATAACAGCATCGAGTGGTTGATTTGAGGTAGGTTGTCCTCGTATCTGGGGTAGTATAGGAGCAAGAAGACTAGAAACAGTTGTACAAAGATGGACCAGATGGAAGTAGACTCCGAGGAAGTTCCCAAGAAGAAGTTTCAGATCAAGAAGTGGACTGCTGTTGCTTTCTGGTCGTGGGACATAGCTGTGGATAACTGTGCGATCTGTAGGAACCACATCATGGAACCGTGTATAGAGTGTCAGCCTAAGGCAATGACAGATACAGATAACGAATGTGTGGCCGCGTGGGGTACGTGTAACCACGCCTTCCATTTACACTGTATAAACAAGTGGATTAAGACGAGAGATGCCTGTCCGCTAGATAACCAGCCTTGGCACTTAGCCAGGTGTGGGAGGTAGGTATGTGCAAATGCCTGTCTTACAGATTACAAATTACAATTATGCATAAGGATTAGTCTCACCTGGTGTGATTCAATGTGTTGGGTTATGCTCAATTTCGATTCCTCCTGGGTGTTTGTTGAATGTAGATCTCTCGCCCACAGATTTGAACGGTATTGTGGCATGTCCAGGTGATATGCAGCGATAATCTCTGTCCCTAAACTTGATAGATTGCCTATTCTTTCTTTTAAAGGTGGTTTAAAAGGTATTTCTCTATTTTATGAAAGTATACTGTTCGGATCTATAAGAATAATATATAATATTACATCTATATGTATCATTTAATTGAATTTATACGTTAAAAAGATGGTTTACAATTGTTCACGTAATTCGAGTAACTTCTCCCAGCCGTCTGTGTCCTCCCATCTGCTCTTACCTCTGCTCATTAATGCCTTGATTGTGGACCTACATTTATACTTCCAATCTTTGCAGACTAAACTGCCCTCGCCATGTTTGCCTTCCATCTCGCCCAGAGACTCATATGCAGCAACTAGATCGCTACAAACCTCGACAACTTCGTTCCATACTCTCTCGTCGACGTCCATGTCTGGGTTATGGCTGACAGCACGATAAGCCTTCTCTTCACATTCTAGGGAAGCCCAAGGTCTCTTACGCCACAGCTCTACCCTTGCAGCTAACTTCCAACATCTTGCGTCAGTTGTAATAACGGATGGAAGTGTATTGCAAATAAAATCCATGCAACTCCTTTGAAAATATGTAAACTTAACCTCACCTTCCTCATTTGGTTTCGGGTAATCTGATGTAACAAGGAGCTCTACCAATTTCTCAACAACAGGTAGATCAATAGCCTGTTCCCCACTCTTATCCTTCTTGATCTCGATCAGTTGCTTACATGCAGCTAAAACATCCTCCCATTCATCTAATTTAACAGACACTAACAAGAAATTCTCCCATATCCTCCAGTTCTTTTGAGAGTCACTGGATATAGCCTGCTTCAGACAGCTATGTGCTTCCTTTAGTTTACCTTGTTGGACATAGGCAGCACTCAGGTTGGACCAAGACATAGCATGTGTAGGATCTAATGCAGTACATCTAGTGAAGGCTTCGGCAGCTATTTCCATTTTATTGCACTCAAGAGCGATGCAACCATAGAAATACCAAGTTTCAAAGCTTAATGAGTACTGTCTCAAGGAATCATTCAGATGTTTCAAAGCTAAACCGTAATTCTTTTCTATATTGGCGTTTGGTGGTGGGTTAAAATAATATCTAGCCAACGAGTTTTTGGCGTTGACATATTTACCGATTGACCAACTTTTCTCCCATAGAGTGGGGTCTTGTCTTATGTCACCAAGTATAGAATAGGCCCTGGCATCATTAGGTGTGGATTCGATTCTGTTCAATAACATTTGTTCAGCTTTCTTTTCATCACCTACAGCAGCATAACATAACGCAGCTTCACAGCTCATTCCCAACCGCTCATATATCTCAACAGCCGACTTCAAAACACCAAGAGACATATATTTTTCAGCTAATTTGGCATCTAGTTCCCATCTTGGTATGAATGGAATTTGATGGATGTATTTTAATCTTGGCATAGAGCTTTCGTACTCTGGATCAGTTGCTTTAGGTAACAAAGTGGTTGATATTTTCAACCCTAGTTCTTCTACTAAAGATTGCATCTGTAAAATACCCCTCTCGATAGTTTTGGCCTTAGTAGTTTCAATCACAGATCTTTCCCATAGTGCTCTAGAGAAGATAGTCCAGTTTTTTGGTCCTTCCTGGTAAATAATTCTACCGACTAGCGCACCAAGCTCCTCTTCAACAAGAGGATCAAAAGCCGGAGAGGTTTGTCTTAAGGTGTATAGTCGTAGTAACAGTTGGATATTGTCATAATCTGAAAGTGTAGGTTGGGCATTCGGATCGATCTCTTGTAATTCAAGTGGAATATTTTCTTGTCTAATGGCTACAGGTAGTAATTTATCCTCTACAATTCCATCGTTTTCAAATTTTTGCTTCTTGAATATCTGATCATCTAAGGGTTCATTGGCAATATCTTCATAAGTGGGTTTTTCTAGCAATATTTCTGAATCTAATTGTAACACATCTGGTTGAGTTGATATATTTTCTTTTGGCTGGTTGCTGAAGAATTTTGATTTCGCAAGAATTAATAGACCAGATACGGCCTTCTGTTGGTATTTGGTTCTTTTAGCTCTAGCACCTGTTAGAACAAAATTAAAATCTGTTAACTTTTTAACTTTTGTTAATGCTGGCAAGGCATGATGTTCGGTGTTAATCATAAGAGAGCATTTAACGCTTTCAAGATAGTAAATCACATATAAGCTTTTTCTTAGTTTCTCCTCTGAAACTTCTTCTATATTTAAGTTTATGTTCTTAACCAAGTTTATGTTGTCATAGATAGATGCCACTACTGCTGGTTGGACACCATACATTTCCGGTAAAACTGACAATTGGGCCAATAAAGCTCTGGCTCTCCACCAATGAGCAATGCAATCAAATGGACTCTGGTCCTCACTGATTTCAACCGTTGGTGGTAATTCATCATCATTTTGGTAGTTGAACAAGGACTTCTGGCTAGTTATTTTCTCCAATAACAACAGAGCGAGAGTCAGAGCAATTGGATCATCCATATATTCATAAGCCATTTGACCAGCTGAAGAGAGCAATGAAATGAAGCTCTTGTGTAATATCTCATTTTCATCAATATTGAAGATCAGTTTTGTGATGTTTAGGTCAGCCTTGGGACCAGTATAATTGTTCTGAGCGAACAACTGTAATGATGCAATGGCAAGGATCAAAGCTTTGCTTAGGTCTTCACTGATAATCCTATCAGTATAGCTATCCAATGCGGCCAAAATATCTCCATTAGCATCAAGGAATGTTCCAACGTTTTTCAATATATCCTCGACGACATTGTGCGAATTACCTTCTAAGATATTTCTTGCATAAGCATGTATGCATTGATCTTGTTCAGTGTTCAGTTTCAAGCGGTCCAACTCATCAGGTGGCGAGGCTAGAAGTAAGTGGGTGAAAAGTAGCGTATCCATTGTTAGTATTACTGAAGAGGTATGCACGATAACCTATTATATTATTCATGGACAGTTATGTTATACTACTACCTTCAAGTATTGCTATAGTTTTTTGTAAAATGAAAAAAAATCGATGAGCATCGCATAAAGCTGGAAAAATTTTGCAGAAAGCGTTGCGTAGTGCGGAAACTTAATTCACTTGAGATACAAGCTATATTAAGTGATCCTTAATAGCTTTGTACCCTACTATGATTGAGTAGACTTCGCAGCAGTATGTTTCTTGAGAGCTAGCACCCTGTCAAGGTTGATTGAACACAAAGATGGCGATTCTGATGCCCGGTTAATATGGTCCTAACTATCACCCAGTAAGATAATATAGCAAGTTTCCTAGGGTTTATTGCCTGAGGTAGAAATTTATTAGGTGGAATTAGCAGGACGCTAGATAGGTGGTCGGTTTGGTTGATCAAAACTCTATTTTTGTGTCATAAAAAGCAGTACAGTTTGATGAGGAGGCATTGAAGAACAGTAATACTGAAAGTAGCGCCGCTCGATCAGTTACTTTGGGAACCTTATTTCAGAATATTGGGCACTGGTATGTTTAAACAACGGCCAAAAGGTAGTTAATATTAGATGTCAACTACAATGCAAGTCTTCATTTTTTGGGTGCTTTTTCTCGGAGTTGGGCAATGTTACTTGAATCCGATAACTATACAAAACAAGCATTTTGTTGATTCTGTAACTGGTGAGCCTTTCTTTATAAAGGGTGTGGATTATCAACCGGGAGGAGCTGCGGGCATTAATGGTGAATCGGATCCTCTATCAGATCCCAAGAAATGTGCTCGGGATATTGTGTTGTTTCAAGAGCTCGGCATAAACACTGTACGTGTTTATTCGATCAACCCTGATCTCGACCACAATATATGCATGAGTATGTTGTCAATGGCTGGTATATATCTCATTTTGGATGTGAATTCGCCATTGCCAAACCAGCATCTCAATCGGTATGAACCTTGGAAGACATATAATCCATTATATCTTGAACATGTATTTAAAGTTGTGTCACAGTTCTCGGGATACAATAATACTTTAGGATTTTTTGCTGGTAATGAAGTTATTAATGATGAAGAGTCAGCAACTAACTCTCCTATTTACGTTAAAAAGTTAATAGGTGATATTAAGGAGTATATTGCAATCACATGTGATAGATTAATACCTGTTGGTTATTCTGCCGCGGATGACCTCAACTATCGGGTTTCATTGTCTCAATACCTGGAATGCTCTACGAACTCTAATAAGGTTTATGACTCCGTGGATTTCTACGGTGTCAACTCGTACCAATGGTGTGGTGAGCAAACAATTAGGACATCTGGATATGATAAACTAATTGAGGCATATAGGAAATATACAAAGCCGGTGATGCTGTCTGAGTTTGGTTGTAATAGGGTTCTTCCCCGTCAATTTGGCGAAGTTGAAGTCTTGTACTCAAAGGAAATGTACACAGTCTTCAGTGGAGGGTTAGTCTATGAGTATAGTCAAGAGCCTAATAATTATGGTCTAGTAAAGATTAATCACGATGGCTCTGTAAGAATGTTACCTGATTTTGTGACTTTACAAGAGAAATATAAGAAAATCGCTTTGCCCAATCGTGATCAACTCCATAAAGAGTTGGAAGGTCAATCCATTGGTCTTAAGAGGAACGTTTTGTGTCTGGATAAATATGAGAATCTCGAAATTAGTGGCAAAACTGAAAATGACATACCTGCAAAGGCAATCGAGACCGGAATTCAAGTTAAAAGAGGTCATATTCTGGAGCTTCTAAATTCTAATACTTTACAAGTACAATTCGAAATATTCGATGTATATGGTCAAAGATGGCAAGGACCTAAAGTTGTCACACCAATCGCTAGGAAAACAAGTAACAAAAAAGAAAGCGAGGCGAAGACGAATGGAGCCAATGGAACCAGCGAGTCTTTGTTGATTGAAAGCATTTTCACCATGTTACTAATGGTAATAGCAGTTCAGTGTATTTTTTTATAGATGAGCATCACATAGATATATATGTTTATTTAATTTTTATTGAGTTCACCGTTTAATGTTTAGTTGATGAATGGGGGAGGGAAAAGGTGTCGTAAAATTATGAAACAAAGCTGATACCTGAGTATGTATTATGTAGTGTTGAAATTAATCTACCTGCTCCTATACCCAAATTCATTTTTTTATTTCAATTTATATATATCTATTAGCAGGTGGACTAATATACATATTTTTTCAATTAAGCATCTCTATATTGTTAGAGTTGCACATATTTTCCCTGCCAAAAATGTTTTTATATATATAACTATATCACGATACATACATAACGATGTCTGATGACCTCAAAAGGATAATAGTAGAACGATCTGATATTGCCAAGGCTCTCAGAGAGCGCAGACTCTCCCTGATTCATATAAACAGCATCAGCGCCGCATCATCACCCGGAACGCTAGCGCAATTGCTGTCTAGCACATTTGAGGACCTCCCAGCCCCACCAACATCGTCATCTTCACGTATATCCCAGAGCCCACAACTGAAGACAAGTTACTGGCCAAACTACTAAGCTGGCTTCATGTATGTACGTATTTCAAGAATTAATCGCAATATAACTCCACAAAATAACCAGCAGAAATGTAAAAAAGCAAAAAACAAAGCCCACAAAAATATACTACAAATTAAAGTAAAAATTACTGCGACAATGACTATATTAATCACATCCTATAATGAACTGCAACTTTGGCAAGAATATAGTTTGGCAATAGGCTGTATACTAACAACTGTGCTATAGCACACAAAACGACATAATAAAATTTTTCCCCAGCTTACCGGGCACCACGAGGCTGGGGGGAACCTTTTGGCAGCGATGAGGTTTGGATGCTCATAGATAAGGTTGGCATACTTTTGCTGACAGTTGCTTGCTATTTGCTGGAATTTGACAGTCAAGAGTCTTGAGTGATGAAATAGGTTTATAGCGGGACCTTGTGATGCAACTTGTGCCGGTGCTAAACAGATATATATAAAGGACAATAGGACAGCAAAAGGCACAACGACAACTACAGGCACGGTTTAGAAATAATAAGACGGTATCAAAGGATCAAGTAGCTGGTAAGGAACACGAAATCTTGAATAAATGCCAAGATGTCTTCTTCTAGTGAATCGGAGCCGCACTCTCCGCAGCTTTCGCACACTTCTGTGGCAGAGTCTATGGTTTCCATGAACACTGAGGATCACAATGAGTTGTATGACCACAGGCAGCACATTAGTGTTCCTCCGCGGTTAGGCCAGGATTCTCCTGGGAGTTCCAATCTTAATGCGAGGCATATGATGCTTGATGATAGAGCTAATGAAGATTTTGGTTTTATGAACATTGAAGGGGCAGACTCTGATTGCGAGCCACTGGGGAAGGACCACCACAAATTAAGGTCTACAGCTTTACAAAATTCTAATGCGAGACCTTCTAGATTGGCCCACACAGTTAACCACCAGGAAGTTGTCCAACCTGCGACAATCACAACCGACAATAGTGAGTTGAAGAAGAATGTCTCAGCAATTTCGGCTTCTCCACCAACAAAGACTCGAAGACAGTCCAATACATTTTCACTTACGGACAAGAAACCGCTAAAGAGGACCATGTCAAGGCATAACTCCGTGAATTCTGCTGTGTCATCTTCAAATAGGCTTAACTTGGCTGCTGTTTCGAGAAGCATTTCCCACAAGTCGGTAGATGATGATAACCTCAAACGTAAGATTACGAGGGCATCGTTTAGTAGCGACAATTCTCAGGCATCCAGAGAGTCTCAAGAGACCGAGGAAGATGTTTGCTTCCCTATGCCTCCACAGTTACATAGCCGTGTTAATGGCATAGACTTTGACGAACTAGAGGAATTTGCAGAGCAAGTCAACGAACAGAAAAAGCTATGTGAAATTTCCTTGAGTGCACAGAAGAGTGGCTCAAACGGAATTCAAGCCTCTGGCTCTTCATCATCCGCTAATTCTTACATGTCAGAAGCAGCTCTCAAATATACTCCAAAACATTTAAGAAAAGACCTCTCTCCTCCCAAATCTGAGTCCCTTAACAGTAACTCATCCAATTCTCCTGATTCTAACCAACCCCAAGGTGTCTCATTTGGTAATAACAAGATTGAAGGTGAAGATGAGCCATACGAAGAAAAACCCCAAGCTTATACCCAAACTCCCGAAAACCAATTCTACGGAGACGGGAGTTTTAAAGCTCCTGACAGATTTTCTTTCTTCTCATCAGAAATGGAAGAAACGATACATGCCACAGATATAGCAAACTTAGTGACACCAGGGCAGTCATTCTTTGACCTCTTCAGGGGCGGAGAGCCGACGTGGTGGCTAGATTGTAGCTATCCTACCGATGATGAAATGAGATGTCTTGCAAAGGCTTTTGGCATCCATCCTTTGACTGCTGAAGATATTAGAATGCAAGAAACTCGTGAGAAAGTGGAGTTATTTAAGTCCTACTATTTTGTTTGTTTCCATACATTTGAAAATGATAACGAATCTGAAGATTTCCTAGAGCCAATCAATGTATATGTGGTTGTATTTAGATCAGGTGTTTTGACATTTCACTTTGGACCCATTTCACATTGTGCTAATGTTAGAAGACGTGTGAGACAGCTGCGAGATTATGTCGACGTGAACTCTGACTGGCTTTGTTATGCTCTGATTGATGATATTACCGATAGTTTTGCTCCAGTTATTAGATCGATAGAGCTAGAAGCGGACTCCATTGAAGACTCCGTGTTTATGGCAAGAGACTTGGATTTTGCTGCGATGTTACAAAGGATCGGTGAAAGTAGGCGCAAAACGATGACTTTAATGAGATTACTAAGTGGCAAAGCAGATGTCATCAAAATGTTCGCCAAGAGATGTCAAGATGAGGCTAATGGTATCGGTCCTGCATTGACGTCTGAGGTCAACATAGCAAATCTAACTTCAAGCAGTGACCCTAATGTCAAATATATGCAGAAATTGCAAATGAATACACAACCAAGAGGTGATATCGCGCTGTATCTAGGTGACATCCAGGATCATTTACTGACAATGTATCAAAACTTATCAGCTTATGAAAAGATTTTTTCCAGATCACATACCAACTACTTAGCACAACTTCAAGTGGAATCCTTCAACTCCAACAACAAAGTCACAGAAATGCTTGGTAAAGTGACTATGATAGGTACTGTATTAGTACCACTGAACCTAATAACTGGTCTTTTCGGTATGAACGTCAAAGTTCCAGGGCAGGACACCAGTATTGCATGGTGGTTTGGCATTCTTGGCGTGATGATCGGAATTGCAATTTGTTTATGGTTCCTCGCATCACTATGGATCAAAAGTCTTGTCCCCCCAGCTACCTTAAACGAGGCCGCTGAAAGTGGCGCCAAGTCAATTCTCTCTAGTTTCATCCCCCGGGGACCTAAAAACGAGAATGACCCAAAATACTCGCGAGGCAGATCAAAATACGGAGGCCCCTCCAACCGTTCGATAGCAAGTCTGCCAAGCAAATACAGCAGATATGATTAATTCGTGCTATTCTCACAACTTCAAGTATGAGCCACATCACAGACGTTTTTCACGCCCAATCATAACATCGCCACTTTTCTTGTTTACAATTCATTTAGGCATACAACATCTTTAATTTATTCTAATTTTTTGTATTTTACCATTTCAACTTTCACTCACTATTTAGCACATGTACTTCTTAATAATATACAGTAATCATTTCTATTTTGCTCTACATTTACAGAGGGCTCTCGTTATATATTTGCCTTAATCTGTGCTATTCAGCTACTTTGCTAAAACTTAGAGTGTAGATATTAGCAATTCCTTTAGAGCTCTGAATTGGAGTACACAATATCAATGCACTCATACACGTATCATATCAAAACGAATAAATACTCCTTAGCAAATTGTTATATCAAAGCAATATCTTTTAATATTTACGAAGCTATTTTATCACTCGATCCTCTTCGCTTTCTTCACCGGAGTCACCGAACCTCTAAAAGGGAAAGCGAAAGGCTTATAAAAGGGACTTCATTACAAAACTATAAAAGTGAAGCAAGAACTGTTTATCGTAGTAGAATAAACCAGATACAGATAATACAAATATGGACGAAGAACCTCAACATTTATTTAGGTTTCCTTTTCACTTGCCATCCTTTGATGGTATGCGCACGATTGGTGTATACTTGGCAGGTGTACTCTATGCCCTAGGGTTCTGGGCATTTATAGACTCGGTGCTGTTTTCCAAGTATAATAATGCTTCAGATTTACATATTACTTTTGTGGATTGGGTCCCGTTTCTTTGCAGCACGTTTGGTATGCTGATAGTAAACTCGATTGAGAAGAACAGGCTTTTGCAAGGGGCTTTATCTGGTGACAATGGTATGTTCGGGGGTATGAACATGGATTCACAATTGGCATGGCAAGCTAGATCTGTGCTGTTTCTGGGGTTTGCACTACTAGCTGGTGGCATTTCTGGTTCTCTAGTAATTTTGATTATAAAGTATATTGTGAGAGACTACATATCATTCCCAACATTAGGGATGGGTATCGAAAATGTGGTCTCAAACGCATGTGTGATGCTAAGTTGTGTTGTTCTATGGGTTGCACAAAATATTGAAGATGAATATTCATACAACCTCACTTTGTAACTGCTGTAACGATATGTTGGTACTCTCAACTGTATTTCGGAAAGCCGGCAATTAAAAATTTCTTAGTCTCACTTTAATACAAAGATATAATTAGTATACATACACAACGAAGAATTAAAAAGCACCTCTTATGAAAACTAAACATTGAAAAGACTGTGTTCTCTAAGTTAGTTGAACAATCATTATCATCGTAAATACACCATATAATTGTATACAGGCTAGAACCTGTGTTATCTAAGGATTGTTGGGTCTGAAGAAATAAAGTAGGAGTTATATTTTCTTTTTTAGTAACAAATACTAATCATACTTTAATCTTAATTCATAAAGCGAAACATAATCTACATATTAAAACCTCTCTTTTCACAATATGATAACCACTTTAAGAAATATTTAATGGATTTATTATTAATGACCAAGAACTGGGATAAATTACTTCCTCTATCGGTCGTAAAGCTATAGCCATCGTAGATTAAAAGGATTTACCAAAGGTGACCAAGTTAATTTTTTTCATACCATAACCAGAACTGTGTTACGAATGAAACAAGATGTTTTTGAGTCTACGACATATCTGGGGCTAGATTCATGCTGGGATTAATGAAACATTTTATGTGTACTAGCAAATCGATAACGCATTTTCATTATACGTTGTCTCTGTACAGTAGTATAGCGTAGCGGCCTATGGAATATCTCTACTGATAACTAGGAACTTTGCTACACCGATCATCCCTTTTGTCCTAATATTAATTCCTGAGAAATTTAAATTACATTGCCATGACTAAAATCACAAACTAAAATAAATAACATTTCCATGGCCGTGCAACACTGTAGTCATTACTCTGAAATATAATTGAAGACAACTCTATTAATTATCAGTTAATTAATACATTCCGAAAGCTGAGAGCTAAGAGAAGAACTCAAGACCAATACCACACATCGTAACGGTGACGAAATCCGTCCCAATACCAAGGATGAAACCTCTC